>Ga0213840_1000177_pt1 | contig 147092 bp, 117 predicted proteins | sample SWPATP22_FD_160132 | JGI IMG/M metagenome (GOLD analysis project Ga0213840, IMG submission 160132) | Coastal seawater microbial communities from Marineland, Florida, United States - SWPA TP2 #2 | ecosystem: Environmental > Aquatic > Marine > Coastal | place: USA: Florida | collected 2016-08-14 | reverse complement strand
CCGCCACCAAGCATTCCGCCAGTGCCAAAGCATTTCCGGTAAGCCGCGCGGCCTGCTCATCACATAGTAACTCATTTGAGATATCGATCTGCTGCTTGGCTAATCGGTGTAATGGTTGAAAAAAAAACAAAGTATTAAGCAGGCTGATGAACAGGGCCCAATAGTGATCTCTGCGGACAATATGTGCCCACTCATGGGCAATCATGGCTTTCAATTGATCCTCGCTCATCGTAGCCACTGCTTTACTAGGCAGGCAAATTTCTCTGCCACGAATCACGATGGGGCTATCCAGAAAAGGACTGGCGCTCACCTTCCATTGGATCGGCCTCTTAGTCCTTCGCTGAATAGCTTCTATAATATGTAAAACAGTCGGGTTCTCTATTTCTTTGCGGTGTCCAAGTTGCCTGAAAAACCAGAAATGTTGGGCTACTCTATACAACAAGACGAGCAGTATGCTAATCGTCCAAATCCAGGGTATGAAGCGGATTAAGCTCCATTTTTGGGCTGATTTTTCGACTTGCCCTACCCCATTTGCTCCTTCTAGCATCAACTGATCTTCTAAGGTTATGTTTTCTTGTCTTTCTGGTTTTATGACTACAATCGGAACCGTCTGCTTGTCTTCTGTAGTTACTAAGTTGGTTCCCCCATCGATGTGCTGGCTTACTTCAGTCACTGGTTTATGGAACGCTAGCTGATGACTACTTTGCATCATAGCCACAGCGGTAGTGACAACACCTCCCACCAAGGCCACTTTCCATAAAGCATTCATCATAAATGGAAAACGGAAACTCTTTCGCTTCAAAATCGCCGCTACTACTAAAATCCAAACCGAACTATGCAATAGATAGGTAAGCCCTAAGGCAATAAGATTATATTCGTTAAAAAGATTTTGCATGATCTCTCTTTTTTAGACGCTTAGCCAAATTTCGTGTTCGGAGACACTCTAGAATGAAATTCAAATAGCTTCTAGGAAGACTTTTTTTGTTGAGCAGCGGCAATTTTTTGCTTGAGCTCTTCTAATTCATCATTGTCAAAAGCTGAGGATTCCAATAGATGGTTGACTAATATGGAGGATTTCCCTTTAAATAACCTATCCACTAGGCTCGAAGTCATAGAAGATTGCGTTTCCTTTTCCGTCACTTCGGCTCGATAGATATATTGTCGGCCCGCTTTGCGATAGTTGACAATGCCTCTCTTGTACAATCTTTGCAAGACCGTATTTAGCGTCGTAATGGCCAATTCTCTATCGTCTCTTGCTTTGAGTTGCTCCTGAATATCGCTTACTCCAACTTCTCCTTCTTTCCATAAAACCTGCATGATCTTCAATTGCAAGTCGTCCAGTTTTAGTTTCTCCATGATAATCGATTTTAATACTACAGCTGTAGTACAAACATACTACACTTGTAGTATTAAAGCAAGTAATGCATACTCTCTCTACTAAAAAAAGTCAACCTCAGCAAAATAAAAGCTTGAAAATCAATCAAAAAGAATGGAAATAAAAAACAAAAAAGATAAGTGTCCTTCCATTAAAGGTGCTGTTCCTCACGCAGGGCTCTACATGATTCAAAGCTATTAGGGGAGTTCTCGATCTACTTTTGGCGCTTACCAGCAATACAATTGCACCACTACTATTTAGCTAAATGCATGGGCTTGTTTTCCGAGCGCTTATCTGTGCTCTCAATCAGCTAATTTAGCACAATAACATTCTGATTAAAAATCACCACAATCACTCCATCTCAGGCTCGCAAATGGCCAGTCTCAATAGCAATGGCCACCTTTGCCAACACCGTAAAAATAAATGCTCCCATTGCCCATACGCCTACTGTAATCATGATTTCAATCCAGCTCGGTGCATATTCGACTACCTTACCCCATGGGCCAGGAATAAATCCTGGGACAATAAGTCCCAAGCCCTTTTCGATCCAGATTCCAACAAATAACAGACCACAAGCAAGGCTCATGTACCTGAAGTTATTGCGGATAAAATGGAAAGTTAGCATAAGAGTAGCAGCTACATTGAATAAGATCCCTGACCATATCCAAGGCACCAAACTATCTTTCCCATCCAAGCCAAAAAATAAGTAGATCGCACTTTGACTATGATGAGTTGGTGCATAGAATTCCTTAAATAATTCCGAAAATAGCATGATGAGGTTAATCTGTGCAGCCACGGTTACAATCATGGCAATCTTCCGAAGTGTTGTATCAGATATCTTAAATTCAGAAAATTTTCTAATAAACTCTAAAATCAAAATGATCAAAGCTGGACCAGCTGCAAAAGCAGAAGCTAAAAACCGAGGGCCTAATAAGGAAGAATTCCAGAAGGGACGAGCCGGCAAGCCCGCATATAAGAAGGCTGTTACCAAATGAATACCTACCGCCCAAAAAACGGACAAGAAAACCCCTGGCAGGTATATCTTCTTATTCGGTTCAATGCCTCGATAATGACAATACAAGATGTAAAAGGGGATGGTAATGTTTAAGAAAAGATACCCATTCAGCACGATTACATCCCAAGCCAGCATCGAATCAGGGAAATTAAAATATCCAATTACAGGAATAAGATGCCAAGCTCTGGCTGGGCCTCCTAGATCTATAATAACAAAAGCCAAACACATCAGTAAAGCAGCAACAGCTAGGCCTTCTCCAATCAACACAGCCTGCTTAAAGTTTACATCTTTTAATATGTAGGTTGGGAGAATAAGCATGACAGCCGCCGCAGCTACTCCCACCAGAAAAGTGAAGTTGGAAATGTACAATCCCCAACTGATACGATCATTCATACCCGTCACAATCAATCCTTCCTTAATCTGTATCGAATAAGCATAGGTGGCGATTAACATTAGTAGTGTCAAGGCGCCCATCCATAAGTGGTAAGCAGCATTTCCGGTGATAGCGATATTGACACCATCTTTTATAAATCGACCAAATGTTTTCAACTGTTTCATTATTAGTTGGAATTGTAACAGAGTTGCAAGGATTCAATACACAAGCGTCTTTCAATAAAAAATGCTCATCATTCCCCATTTTAATCCATGAAGTACCAGAATTTCGGTTCGGTCCCTAAGTCTTCTTTTAAACGGAATACTTTCTTATGAGCTAAAACCCATCTGATTTGGCTATTGGGGTCTAGAAGGTTTCCAAATATGCGAGCGCCTGTAGGACAGGCCTCTACACAAGCAGGATTATCCCCTTTTCGGCTTCTCTGGATACAGAAAGTACATTTTTCCATTACCCCCTTCTTGCGCAAACGATTTCCTAGATAATGCTGAACCAGATTGACCTCGGGTTCAGGTACTTCAGGCTCCTTCCAATTAAATCGTCTACCGTCATATGGGCATGCTGCCATACAGTAGCGACATCCTATACACCAATCGTAATCAATGACTACAATTCCATCTTCTTCTTGCCATGTGGCTCCAACCGGGCAAACATCAACGCAAGGAGGATTTTCACAATGGAAACATTGAGTCCCCATATAGAAATGCCCAGCTGCTGGAACTTCGTGAAAGAAATTATCATCCGCTGTTTCAAAATTGAGTTGACCATTCTCTACCTCGTGGATGCGAATGTATTGCATTTGAGTACTTCGGTCTTGATTGTTTTCTTTGACGCAAGCATTGACACAATCCATATACCCCTTGCATTTGGAAATATTAAAGGCATAGCCATATAGGACATTGTCAATAGCATCAGTTGTTCCTATATTGACATGCTTCCCGGTTCTTTTCTCGTATAAGCTAGTAAGCCGATCTACAGTTGCCTGTTTCTCTGCTTCATCCATCAACCGATAATTCTTCTTAAAATATTCCTCCCATTGCATCTGCGATTCTTCTCGCTCATCCTTACTAGCTGTGATATTACACGCTGATTGAGCCAAGCCTGCACCGACCAACAGACCTTTGGTAATATTTGAAAAGGCTGCTCGACGGTTCATTTTTTTATTCATCACTTGCTCGTATCCGTCTTTGGAAGCTTTTGATGAACAATTACTACTCCCGCAACTACAAGCCTGTTTCTTTTTCGCCTCTTTTGCTGAGGGCATGAATTCGTCTATCCTTATTTTTCCCTTCAATAAATCAAATAGCATAATATCTAAGGTGTATTAGTAAAGGTTATTCACCGAGTTCTTGCGTATTTAGCCGAGCTGGAAAACGCTTGGGGAACGCAGGCTTATGCGGATTATGGCAACTAACACAGGTCTTGGCGGCCCTTGGGGGTTTCCATCCATTAATTGATTTACCATGAGCTCCACCTTGCCAATCTTTCAGTTGAGTGGAATGGCATTGACCACATAATTTGAAACTTTCGTCCAATAGGAGGATTTCTCCGGTAAGAGTTGTCAATTGATTCATATCATCTTCGGCATGGCAGGTTGTACAGTTCATCGTACTTTGGCTGGCATGGGCCAATTGGATATCCCAGTGCGCCTTCTGAAGATTGGGAGCCACTTGAGTCTTCATTTTTGCTAAAGGCTGATCATGACAATTAGAGCAGGGGAAGGAAGAAATAGTGGAAATCCTCCTTTCTGTAAGAAAATTGGCTACCCCCGGCACATTTGAATGAACAGCTATAAAACCAGTTGTATCTAAAGGTTGAGTAGCAGATAAATCATACGTTAGTGGCGTAGTATGCTGTCGGATATGCTCTAATAGATGTAACTCATGTTCTTGCTCATGATGCTCTCCGATAGGAGCGAAATTTAACCCTAGCAAGAACACAACTAGCAGTATCATCACTACAAATAGCATTTTTTTCATAAGAAGAAATTAGTGGTTTTCATTTCTAATCCAGGCAGAAATTCGGGCTACTTCCTCTTCATTCAATTGTTTCTGATTCAGGCTTAAAGTGCTATCTGGACGTCTAAATGTGTTTTGCTCGAATACTGGTTTCTGGAAAATCTCCTCCGTACTTTTAGGCAAATGGCATTGACGGCAATTCACCCGCTCAGGATGGGAAACCCTAATCTCTATAGGAGCAGCTGGCCCCGCATGGCAGGATAGGCAATTGCTCCTCATATTCAGCTCATGAGGAATGATCGGTGGAGCGCCGGGCATGGCGGCTTGATGAATAGGAGAAGCCTGTATTTTTTCCCAATCTGTATCTTTAAAAACCAGGCTGGTTTTTTTGGGCAAATGACACTGCTTACAGTTTAGAAGTTGCGGATGAGGTGTGATAGAGGCAAATGCCTTGAATTGATCTACATACCCTCCGTTTTGATGACACTGCAAACAAGTTTTGCCTCCAATACCCTTTTCAGAGAGCAAGGCGTGTGGGATAGAGGGAGGGGCACCAGGGTAGGCTCGGTTTTCATAATACCTGTCAAGGCTTTTCTGGCTCTCTGGCATATTCTGGAAAGCTAAAGCGCCTTCTGCCCTTAAGAACATATTCCTTTCAGTGGGAATAGAAGGGGTGAGATCTGTAGACAAGGTAGAATTCTCATTCACTTTGCCTTCTTGGCGCAAAGTTGTCCCAACAATGTAGATCGCCCCTAACATCAGTAAGGCAAACATCCCGATAAGGAGTAATTTGGATTTCATTTTATTTGTTTGATTCTTAGACAAATCTCTTGTCTTAAGAAGTTTACCCCACGTACCTTTCTACCCTCACCGCACATTTCTTGTAATCAGGTTCTTTAGAGATCGGGCAGAACGCATCAAGCGTTAATTCATTAATCAAGTAGGCCTCATCAAAAAACGGAACAAACACCTGTCCTCGAGTGGGTTGTCCTCGTTCATCAACAGAAGATCTCATTATGATCTCGCCTCGCCTGGAGGTTAACTTTACCAACTCTCCATGCTTAATATTCAAGTTTTTGGCATCTTCGGGATGCAATTCGACATAAGCCGAGGGTACGGCTTGATGCAATACCGGTATGCGGCGAGTCATAGAGCCGGTATGCCAGTGTTCAATGACACGTCCGGTATTTAGCCAAAATGGGTAAGTCGAATCAGGTGATTCGGCGGCAGGTTCATAAGGTCGCATCCATATCCAGGCTTTCCCATCTGGTTTCCCGTAAAAATCGAAACTATCGCCACTACAAGCGGGATCGTATTTTGCGTTAAAACGCCATTTAGTTTCTTTGCCGTCTACAAAGGGCCATTGAACTCCTGCTCTTTGCTTAAGCAGTTCATAAGGCGCCATGGCATGTTTTTTGCCCTCGTGAAACCGGGAGTATTCTTTCCAGATCTCTTCAATGTGGGTTTCCTTCGACCAAGGAAAGAGTTTCTCATACCCCATACGCTTTGCCACTTCAATCAGTTGCCATGTATCACTCATTGCTTCCCCTGGGGGATTCAGTAATTGATCAAAGTGTTGCGTTCGTCTTTCTGAATTGCCGTACATGCCTTCCCGTTCAATCCACATAGCAGCGGGTAGAATAACATCTGCAATGTCTGTTGTAGGAGTTGGATAAACATCGGATACTACAATAAACCGCCCCTCCTTCTTTGCGGCATCACGATAGCGATTCAAGTTTGGCATAGTCACCATAGGATTGGTCACCTGTATCCACATGAACTTGATATCCCCTCTATCTAGAGCACGAAACATCTCCACAGTATGATAGGTGGGTTTCTGAGGAATATTTTCCACAGGAACGCCCCATATTTCCGCAGCCATTTGTCTATCCTTCTCATTCATTACTACACCATGTGGGAGCTTGTGTGTTAGTGTACCCACTTCTCTAACAGTTCCACAAGCACTTGGCTGTCCCGTTAGGGAAAATGGGCTATTGCCTGGGCTAGAAATTTTCCCCGTCAAGAGGTGGATGTTATACACCAAGTTATTGATCCAAGTTCCTCTTGTGTGCTGATTCATCCCCATACACCATAGGGACATTACTTTTTTGTTGGGATTTCCGTAAAGGGAAGCAAGGTATTTAATGTCTTTAGCCGATACTCCTGTGAGAGCTTCTATTTTTTCTGGCTGGTAGTCTTTTAGAAACCTTTTGTAATGCTCAAAGGTCTGGTTTTTGGCTTCATCCTTAAAAGCAAACTTATCTTCTGTTCCGTAGCCAATATTGGTTTTACCCGACTTTACAACACAGTGTTCTGATACAAACCGCGTATTGACCCATCCATTATGAATAATCTCGTAGCAAATAGCATTGGCAATTGCCAAGTCTGTTTGAGGTTTAAACAATATAGAACGATCCGAAGCCGCACTAGTACGAGTAGTTCGAGTGGCCAAGTCAATTATCTTTACCTTCCGCTTCAAGCGCTGATCCAACATCCTAGAAAAAAGAACTGGGTGCATTTCTGCCATATTATTCCCCCACATCACAAATACATCTGCGTGGTCAAAGTCCTCATAGCACCCCATAGGTTCATCCAAACCGAAAGTGGTCAAGAAGCCTGTAACAGCAGAAGCCATACAGACCCTTGCATTGGCTTCGACATTATTGGTTCCAATCCCTCCCTTAAAAAACTTGGATGCCACATAACCATCTGGTATGGTCCATTGACCTGAACCATAAATAGAGACTGCATCTTTACCATGATCCGCTATGGTCGTCTTCATCTTATCGGCAATAAGATCTAAAACTTCCTTCATTGTCGCTTCCTCTAATTTGCCATTCCGGCGAATGTAGGGCTTCGTCAACCGATCTCGGGCATATAGGGCCATAACGGAATGATAGCCTTTCACACAACACAAGCCTTTATTCACCGGGCTAGCTGGGTCGCCTTTTACTGCAACCGCTTTCCCTTGTGACACACCAATTAACAAGCCACACCCTACTCCGCAAAAACGACAAGGGGATTTCTGCCAATCTATTAGTGCATCATTTGCCAAATCGACCTTCTGGTCCTTTGGGAAGATAATGCCAGGAAACATGCTTGCTGCAGCCATTAGTGCAGAAGCTTTTGCCACTCTCTTTAGAAAAAGCCGTCTAGTGAGTGTTGGATGTAGCCTATTGTTCATGAGTCAATTCAGTTTGGTTTGAAAAGGCAGAAACCAGGGTCAGAAGCTGCATGCTGTCCTGCTGATTAAGTTGCAGGAGTAGCTTTTTATCTGCCTCTTCATTAGCCGTTTCGGTAATAATGATCAGGACATTCCTATTCTCCGACATGGTAACTTCGCATTGAGGCAAGTTGGCGACTTGACGCTGTAGTGCTTCCTTTTGCCCTTCTTTAGGTACAGCGAGGTAGCTTTTAATTGGCATAATTTATTTGTTATTCTTAAAGGTGAAGGAAGGTTTGATCGTAATCATGGCCCAAAACCAGTTATTCGTCTCTTGACGGCTACCTCCTTTCAAGGTCTCCATCGTTTCGGAACCAAACAATTGGGAATAGCCCATTTTCATAGTAGCACCAGCATTCAATCTCCATCCTATCGTATAGTCGATTTCTGTACCTAGAAAGTCGTTCAATACTCCGGCTTCATTTTGTGGATTTGCTACCTTGCCATTGGTCAGAAAATAGTGAAAGGCAAATCCCGTGTTAAAATCTCCCTTTTTGTACTTGGCCTTAACAAAAAGATCGTTGAGTCCTACGCTCCCAATATGATTTCCCACATAGAAATAGTCCATCAGTCCATTGAATTTGTGGTTTGTGCCATAAAGTGGATTGAAGGCATTGTTTTTTCCGTTCTTTTCAGATTGATCGTTGCCTGAGAGCACTTCAATCCCTCCTGCTAGGGTAAGTTTATTATTTAGTGAATAGGCAATGTCTCCACCTAAATAATAGGCATCAACTTTAGTATCCAGGGTGTCAGCATGAGTCCCCCCTTGATAGTAGAGGCTAAGGTTGGCCGTCAACTGATTTTCCTGGTAACTCAGCCTCCCTCCAATAGTTTGACTATAGTTGGTCTTAAAACCCCCATCGGAGAAATTCACCTGACGTCCATCATTCAGGAAGAGAAAACTTCCTTTAACTGCTCCCCAATTATTTTGCAGCCAGAGGAATTGGATGCTTTTGTAATTGTTGGAGATATTATATCGAGTGGAAAACAATTGAGGTCTATCTTGATTAAAAGCTAAGCCCAATTGTGCCGTAAAGGTGCTATCTTGAAAAACCAAAAGAGCAGCATCATGACTTCGGGCTTGCTGTGCCCATCCTACATTACCGAATATCCGCTGATCATCATAGGCAATTTCTTGGCGTCCTAGCTTCATAGCCCATTGTGGATTTAATATCACCTTTGCCCAGGCTTGATGTACACCTGTAGAGACACCTTGATTAACCACTAACTGTGGCTGATTCCCCCAAACTCTAACATCCTGGAGGCTCACGTAGTATTGGGTCTTATTAGAGGAAAAAAGAACATTCAGTCGAGTGCGTTGATCTATAAAAAAGGCAGCTTGTTGATCTTCTTGGGCGAGTGTCTTAAACCCATGGCGATATTCCGATCGGGGGCGAATTTCACCAGAGATAGTTATTTGGGCAACAAGAAACATTGGCAAGAAAACTCCTGTTACAAGGCAATAGATATACTTATTTTTCATTTTAGATCTTTTTATCACCCTAAATTCTAGATAATGATCGCCATTACAGGTGATAAAAGTCATTTGCCTTAGTGACGTTATCATGGTTTCAATCTGCCTGAAGAAAATAAAAGGATAGGATTGAAAGATTTGAAACAGATAACTCTTCTAATATTACTTATACAGAATAGAGAAAAAAGATAGCTCCCAGCCTTACAAAGCCTCTTTTATTTGCGCAGCACTTTGTAAGACTGAGAGCAGCCTACACAATTATCGGTTTACTCTTTAGATTTGGCAGTGGTTTTGCTAGATCATTTATTACTTAATTTGGCCATCTGCTTGGTGGCATTCTCATTTTGTGGGTTGAGCGTCAGGGATTGCTGATAAGATTTGAGGGAAAGTTCCTTGTCGCCATTAATCATATAGGCCTCTGCAAGACTATCATATACATTCCGAGAATCAGGAAAAAGCTCCACATTGGCCTCAAATACCTTGATAGCAGCCTTTATCTGATTATTGTTAATGAGTGCATAGCCGACCTGATTCATTTCCTTTTCATTAAGATAGTATTTGTCAGAACTCTTTAATGCTGCGAAGAGTGTCATTCCAGCATCAATACCATTAGTTAAGACCTCATCAATGAGTACTTGTGCTAGGGAATGTTTAGGTTCAGGATCTATATCAGACAGAGTAGGCATACTAAAATGGCCTTCACTAGCAATACTTAGGAGCACTTTTGCTCTTTTACCAATATTCTGACTGGGAGTATTTGCTCTTGTCCAGGCTCTATTGGTGAATATCGCTACGGTTATTTTCTCCTGCGGAATGCGCGCAGTAAAGCTGATGAAACCTGCAGATTGTGTGATTCCGCCATGTTCTACATACGGGTATCCGCCATGTTCCATTGTGTACCAACCATAACCGTAGGTTCCCCATCTGTTCTTGGTTCCTGCTTGAGGCGTGAAAGCTTGAGAGAGCAAGTCTGGAGCAAGCAGTTTGTCACTGCAAAGTGCCAAATGCCACTTAAAATAATCATTGGCAGACGTATACACAGATCCACTACCTTTTGTTTCATCACGGGCCCCTGGAGCACGCACTATAGTATCCGATAAGATGTGATAACCGACATTTGTAGTCGCAGCCTCGGAATAATAGATGGTACCGGTCATTCCTATTTTAGAAAAAATCTCCTGTTCCATATAAATACCGAACTCCATCCCACTAATTTTTCGAACGATTTCTGCAAGAACAGAATACCCCGTGTTATTGTATTCACAAGCCGTCCCTGGAACAAACTGTAAGCTATCTAAAAGCATCAATTGTTCCAGTCGATAACTGTCTGTCATCAAACCCGCATTCTCCTCTTTTTTAGGTGGATTGATTTCTGCTAATCCAGATTGATGGGTGAGTAAGTGCTGTATAGTTATCAGCTTACCATATTCTGGAAATGCAGGAAAAACCTCCTGTAGTGAGGTAGACAAACCAATTTTGCCCGCCTCAACCAGTTGCAGTATAGCCATGGCGGTGAATTGCTTAGACGCCGAAGCCAGGTGATATCGAGTATCATTAGTTGCTTGCTTGCTGCCGTCTAGATCAATCTGTCCGTAGGATTTACAAAACAATAACTGATCTCCTTTGGCTATCATGACCGTTGCTCCTGGACGATTAGCGCTAAAATCCAAAAAGAGAGAATCAATTAACCTCGTATGTTCAGTAGATAACAAATTCGATGTTGTAGAACGGGGTGGTTCGGCAGCCTTTTGGCTTGAAAATAGCAATAAGAGGCCCAGCCCCAAAAGGAGCAAATATTGATTATTCATAAAATGATTTTTAAAAATATTGGGTGACCCCAATCTTGTTTATAGACTTAGAGAGACGAACTCTACTGATATAGAGATGCAGGCTCAGTATCTCCATACAGTGACCTTTAAGATACTATGTGTCAGCAAAAAACAATTGGATTATTCCATACGTAGGCTATTAACTGGATTCGCCAAGGCTGCACGTATGGCCTGAAAACTAATTGTTATCAAGGCTATCAAAACTGCTACCAAGCCAGCAAGCAAGAAGACCGGCCATCCTAATTCAACCCGGAAGGCAAAGTTTTCCAGCCAACCATTCAGTAAGTACCAAGCCAAAGGAATAGCCAACAGCAAAGAGATCAAGACCAACTGGATGAAGTTTTTGGACAATAACATTACAATGTTGCCCAGTGACGCACCAAGCACTTTTCGAATACCAATTTCTTTGGTTCGCTGGAGGGATATAAACGTTACCAATCCAAATAGCCCAAGACAAGACACCATAATCGCAATTGCGGCAAAAAAGTAGGATAGTTTTCCTACCAGAAGTTCTCCTTGGTATAGTTTGGCATAAGCATCATCCACAAATTCAAATTCCAAGGGATAGCCAGGCACTACATCTTTCCAAATACCTTTTAGCTGAGCCATGACTTCTGGCGTCCGTCCGTTCTTTACTCTTAGATACATAAACCCGGTGTATTCTGGCCTATTGCGCATCATTAGTGGTTCAATCTCATTGTGGATTGACTTGAAATTGAAGTCTTTAGCAATCCCGAGGATCGTCCAGGTCCTCCCGTTTACATCCTTTACGGGTTTACCCACAGGATCCTCCATTTGAATGTAGTCCAGAGCTTTTTCATTAATCACAATCCCATTGTTGTCAGACTGGATATTTCGATCGAAGAAACGACCTGCTGCCATCTCTATTTGAAAAACATCATCAAAGCTGTCTTCTGTATTCATCATATAGAAGTAGTTGTCATCGTCAGGCGCTTGACCTTCCCAGGTAAACCGGGTTCCGATCCAATCTAAATTGACTGGCGTGTCTGAGGTTCGAGTAATTTCTACTACATCTCCAAATTGAAACAACTTTTCACGGATAATCTCAAACCTATCATAGACTGGCCCGTTCAAGCCCATGGAAATGACGTTATTTCGATCCAATCCCAAGTTCTCATGCTGAATGAGATGCAATTGGTTGCGGACCGTCAAAGTGGAAATGATCAATATACCAGATAAGACAAACTGAAAGACGACCAACATTCTTCGGAGGTAATCTTTTCCCATTCGCTTAGAGACCTGTCCCTTCAACACCTTAGCTGGCTTAAACCGCGCCAACACAAAGGCAGGATAAAGCCCAGATAACAAGGTTAGGATCAAACCAAAGCCTATCACTCCTAAAATGAAACCTGGGTTGGCCCAAGCGATCTGAATAGATTTCTCGAAAATGGTATTTAATTGTGGCAGTAATACACCAACACAAACCATGGCGGCGATCAACACTAAGAAGATCAGAATACCTGATTCTACTAAAAATTGACGAATCAGATTCGTATTTAGTGCACCCACCGTCTTACGTACCCCTACCTCTTTACCTCGCCTCGTAGCTTGAGCCGTACTGAGGTTTATAAAATTGATACAGGCTATGAGTAACAAAAAGATAGCGGCTCCAATAAAGATGCGTACATACTGTATTCGCCCACTAACAGCTTTTCCTTGCTCAAACTTTGTCCAGAGGTAGTTTTTTTCAAAAGGAAATAGCATTAAGGCCTCTCCACCAACCCCATAGCCATCAGTAGCAGCGTAATACGGGTTAATTACTTCTTCGATTTGTTCCGCAGTAGTGCCTTCATATAACTTCGCAATGACTGTTGCCTGCTTAGCTCCCCAATTATCTTCCCATCCATCGCCAACAGCCGAACGTAAAAAATGTGCATTCAGAACATAATCAAAGGATAGGCTGCTATTCTTACCGATGTTTTTATAGATCCCTGCTATCTTATAATCTGTTTCTTCATTCATCCGCAGGGTGCTCCCAATCAATGTATCAGAAAGGAAATCACCATAGATACGATGAGCCAAACCTTCCGACAAGAACATCGACTGATCGTGACCTACCGCATTTTCCGCTCCGCCTTTCAACATCGGAAAACTAAGCACTTCAAATAAAGAGGGCGTAGCCCAAGCTCCTCCTTCCTTTAGCAGTTTATCTCCAAACTTTCTCACCGCTGGGCTTCGCTCGTCGAAAAAGATGGCATCCTCAACTCCCGGCGTCTCCATTAGTTTTTTATAGAGTGCATAAGGGGAGGCTCCTTGAGTAAAGGTGATTTCACCTTCCTCTGAAACGCCATTAAAATAAGCGCGATACAATCTGTCAGTATCCGGGTGAAATTTATCAATTTGCGACTCGTCATAGACCCAGAGCAACATGAATATACTCACCAGAATACCCAGAAAAAGGCCGAAGCCATTGATGAAAGTATAGAGCGCATTGCGACGGAAATTTCGCATTGATATCTTGAAGTAATGTGCAAACATGGTCAGGTGATAGGTTAAGTTCAACCCGGTCTCTTTTTTACCAAAAAAGAAGGGTTTTAAATAGCGGATTCCCGTAAAAAAGAAGCGTCTACGCGCTCTTTTGAGTCCATACTCTTCCACCTCTTCCTGAAATAATTCAAAGAGATCTCCCTCCACCTCTTCCAGGTAGACATCAGCACAAAACCAACGCAGCAGTCGCATCATATGCGCTGGTGGATCAGGATAAGAAGTAGGTAAATTAGGCATTGATCATGTGTATGTGTGATCTAAGTTTTCGGGGGGGCTACGACTCCTGAAAACTTAGTGGCATTACTCAGCTCGTAAGCTCTCAACCGGGTTCGACAAAGCTGCCCTAATCGTTTGAAAAGCGATGGTTATTAATGCTATAACCAAAGCTCCAATGACAGCTACAACATACGTACCTATACTGTTATTAATACTGTATGCAAAGTACTCCAACCCTCTTTCTGCGGCTAAATAGGCAAAAGGAACCGCTACCAATCCAGCAATTAGAATGAGTATCGCAAAATTTTTACTGAGTAGGAATACAATGTCCTGGACCGAAGCACCCAGGGTTTTCCTTATTCCCACCTCTTTAATCCTAGCTGCGGTAGTAAAGGTCGCTAGGCCAAATAACCCCATACAGGCTATAAAAATTGCCAACATTGAGATATAAGTAAAGACACTGCTCAGCTGCGCTTCTGTTTCATATTGCTCTTTGAAGGTCGCATCCAGGAAATTATATTCAAATGGTACATCCTTCACAAATTTCTCAACCGTGCCTTGAATTGCAGCGATTCCACCCTGCAAATCGTCCGTTTTCAGTTTAACACTCATAAAGCTATACCTAGGCATTTGAATCAGTGCTTGCGGGCCAATCTCTTCGCGCAAGGATTCAGAGTGAAAATCCTTCACTACGCCTACCACTCTGGCCGTCCAATCTTTAGCATTCGGATCGCGGACAATCTGTTTCCCAATCGCCTCTTGTGGACTTGCCCAACCAAATTGCCGAACAGCTTGTTCATTCAAGATAGCCACTACTTCCTGTTCTTCAGCCTCCTCCTCATCCACCTTCCTTTTTTTGAATTCTTCTCCTGCCAGCAGTTGCAACCCAAAAAGATCGACATAATTGTAATCCACAAAAGTCTCGTCAAGCGAAAAACTAGACTCAATATCGGCCCCCTTTTCTACATAGAGGTCCCCCCCTCGTCCAGGCTGGCCAGGCACTTGCGAAGACATCGTAACATCCTTGAAGCGTGGATCTGCCAGTAACTCTCCTCGGACAGCTTCATATTGACTAGCCATGGATTGTGCAACATTTGGAGGAATGACGACAACTCGTTCTTGATCAAATCCTAAATCATAATTACGCATGAAGTTAATCTGCTTAAAAAGCGTAATAGTCATAATGATAAAGAAGGCAGAGATCATAAATTGGAACACAACCAGGCCCTTCCGCAACAAAGCCCCCTTTTGCGTTTTGCTATATACCCCTTTCAAAACCAAGGCAGGTTTAAACCGGGATAGAAAGAGGGCAGGGTAACTTCCGGCAATGATACCTACGATAATCCCTAACAATAGTAAGCTGACCAAAAATGGTGCTTCACGGGCATAATCGATAAATAACTCCTTCTCTAAATATTCATAAAAAAAAGGTAATACCAACCACGCCAAACCAACAGCTATCGAAAAGGCGAGAAAGCTGATCACGACAGACTCTCCCAGAAATTGAGAGATTAGTTGCTTTCTGAAAGCTCCGACTACTTTGCGAAGTCCCACCTCCTTGGCGCGCATGGCAGAGCGCGCAGTAGCCAAATTCATGAAATTAATGCAGGCCAGAAAGAGGATAAATAAAGCCACTAACGAGAAGACATATAGATAGGTTTTATCTCCTACTGGGCGCATTTGACCTAAACGCTCGCCATCTAAGTAAATCTCATCTAAACGCTGGAGGTCAGGTTCATAATAATATCCTCTCGACCGAGTAGCATCTCCAACGTATCGTTCCTGAAAAGACTCAAACTTAGCCGCAAAGGCATCAACATCAGTTCCGGGCTTCAACTCTAGATAGGTATACCCAATCAATCCTCTCCAGTACCAGGGGCTAATATCTGCTTCTCCATTAATATCGCCTCCATAAACATCATTCAATATTCTTGACGGCAATAAAAAGTCAAAACGAAAATGAGATCGTTCTGGAACATTTGATATAATGGCAGATACCGTAAAATCGTAAGTATTCCCATTTAAATTTCCTTCTCGATCTCGCTCTTTCGGATCTATCGTCAGCACTTTACCAATCGGATCTTCCCCCTTAAAATATTTTTCTGCCATTGCTTCTGTAATGACAATGGTATTGGGGTCATCCAGTGCCTTAGTCGGATCGCCATTCACCAAAGGCCAATTGAACATTTCCAAAACGGAAGGATCCGTATATAAAATCCTAGCCTCCGAAAAAGAACGATCTCCCACAGTGACTTCCCAGGGGTTATCCGGGCTCGTACGAGGAACAAAGCGCGTATAATTTTCTACTTCCGGATAATCTTTCTTTAGGGCTGGGCCCCAAAGTATGGGGGAAGCAGCAATTAAGTTCTCAGAATTATCATCTCCCACTTCAAGCGATCGGATCGATAGGCGGTAAACCTGTTCTGCCTTGGGATGATAATTATCGTAAGAGGTCTCGTCATGCACATATACCAAGACTACAATGCAACAAGCCATAGCGATAGCTAAACCACTGATGTTGATAAAAGAGTAGGCCTGCTGCTTTTTGAGCTGACGAAAAGCGATTTTTAAATAATGTTTTAACATAGTCAGGTGATATTCAAGTTGTAGGGTAAAATCCTTTTTCCCATAGAAAAAGGGCTTCAAATAGCGTATAGCGGTAAAGAAAAATCGCCGTCTTGCTTTCTTCAAGCCATAGTCCTGTACTTCTTCCTGGAATAATTCATACAGATCCCCTTCCACCTCTTCGAGGTAGATATCAGCACAAAACCAACGCAGTATGCGCATCGTCCTTGGAGGCGGATCATAGTAATAGGAATCGGGTTCTACCATGACCATTCAATTTGGAAGGTACCTGGTGGGATTCGCAGCCAAAGCCGTTGCCTGAGGTGCTGTGTATCCAACAAAGCTTGCTGGCCTTTCAATCCTACGGAGTACAGTTTTTTCCGCTTCCCGCCACGTTTCTCTGATTTTTCACCGAATTCGGCAGTTAAAAAACCTTTCCCTTCCAGGCGATTACAAGCCGTGTGAACAGCACTGATGGTTACTTTTCGACCAGACTGCTCCTCCAATTCCTTCTTAATAGCCAAGCCGTAAGCCTCCCCTTGTAAGGCGGCAACTGTTAGCAAGATCAGCTCTTCAAATTCTCCTAAATGCTTTCCTTTCATTGTTCTTCAATACCGTTTAAGCTATTTTATACATAAATGTAAATAAAACTTTTAGACGTGTCAATAGATAACCTATTATTTTATTCACAAAAATGTATAAAATAGAAAAATAAGGCTCAAATTGTTCCATTTGAGCCTTCCTCTTAAACAAAAACAGTACTTAATCTTGAATGAAAGATCAGTTCTCCGCTACCCAAGTAAGGACTTCTGTAAAGGCTTCCGACTCCGATTGTGGATCATTTAGGAATTGATTATATGCCTGTCCTTTAATTTCAAAGGCGTATTTGGCTAGTATAAGGTAGCGAACATGTAAGTTAATAGTTCCTTCGCCATCTGACAGGACAAACCAATCGTAGGGTCCGATATCTTTTTCTTGATAATCCTCCAACAAACACTTTAGATCATACTTTGCACTAAGTGTGGCATACTCTGCATATCCTTCCCATCTCCACATCGGATATCCACCTAATGGATTGGCATCCCAAAATCCATGGTGCTGAAATTGTAAATTATGGACTAAACCATGCGTCAAGAACTGACTGTACTTTAACTGTCGATCCCACAGATAAAATCGATCATATTCTGGCAGGTCCTGCCCCAAAAAGACAACTTTATTGCTAAATGCCGTAAACACATCCTCCCCTAATAACTTTCGAACCAGGCTTGGATAATAAGAACCATCATTCAAGCATAGATCAGAATTCACCCTTTTCTCCATAATTTTTACTTTCTCGACCTTGGCTAAGCTTTGATCAATTAGAGAAAAGAGATCATAGCGCAATGGCTGCTGATGATAGATGGTAATATTTTGGTATACCGTTTTATTGGCGTATAACAAAGAGGGGTTCAATAAGAAGCTGACTAGTAGTACTAGCAAGAACACAAGCGTGCCCATTGTTCTGAAAAGAATCTTTTTGATTGTCATAAGGCGTGCATTTTCGATCTAAATGTAGAAGCAAAATGCCGATAAAAGCGGGCAACCGTTGCTATAATTCCAACTTTTTATTCATCGGTAATTTACCTTTTGGTATCTCTCAGCGTTTGACCGTACTTCCAAAGTTCATCATATATAACCTTAGTGCTGCGCTCTGTATTGATAAATAATATAACTCCAACTTCCTTTTTCAAGTCACAAAACATTTCAGTCCTCAAACCAAGATCACTTCCGCCATGCCCAATTCTTGTCACATCGCGTTTTGTAGACCAGAATATCCCAGCATTCTTATTTGGTTCTTCTAAATTAATATTTTCAGGTTTATTGGATCTAGTATATTGGAATCTTAGCATTTCCTTCACCGATTTCTCTGTCAATATGCTAACTCCGTTAAATTTCCCGCCATCTATTAAACTAATAAAAAACTTGGTCAAACTCGAAACCGATGTTCGGACACCCCCATCTGGATAGGTGGTTAACTCATACAATGGAATAGGGTTGATGGTACCATCTTGTTTTCCATAAAGTTTTGAATGATTTTCCAATTCTATCTCTGACAAAAACCAGCCAGTGTCATTCATTTTCAAGGGTGTGAAGATGTGTCGCTTACTGTACTCGTTCAATGACTCTCCTGCGACGGTTTCAATAATATAGCCGGCCAATCCAGCCGCAATGTTTGAATAGTCTCGATATGCGCCTGGTTTATAGTTCAAGAAATTATCCTTTGAATAGTATTTACCCTTGGGGACAAAATAGTTTCTTAAAAAATCAGCAAGCGGCTCTGGAGTATCACCACCAAAACAATAAGTACTGTCATAAACTTCATACCGATCTGTAATTCCAGAAGTATGAGTAGCCAGATTCCTTAAAGTTATCTTTTCATCTGGGAAGAATGGATTGCTCACCTCAAATGGTAAATAACTATTAATATCTTCGTCGAGAGAAACCAATCCTTCTTCAACCGCATGCATCAGTGATGCTCCTGTAATTGTCTTGCTGATAGATCCAATATTCATAATGGTACTTGGCGTAAAAGGGACTTTGTTTTTCCGATCTGCATAGCCATATCCTTCCATCCACACTATTTCTTTGTCTACAATTACAGCTGCTCCAAGTCCGACTATTCCTGATTCCTTCATTTCCCCAACAATAAAGCTATCTAGGTAGCTCGTAGAGATTTCAAGGGGGACAGCATTATTTTGACAAACTGCTGTTTGGCTATGGATCATAGTTGATATTGAGAAAATGACCACCAGTAGTTTCTTCATAATTTTTAGTTTTTCTTTTTCAAGAGAAGAATTGGAAATGGAGTTGCCTAAATCAACAATCGCTTTGCAAAATTATGATCATAAGCTTGCATTATTTGGGTAAATCACTAATCATAGGGCATAAAAAAACTTTCTTAGCTAGAATAAATGGGTAAATTATGCAAAGCTTAGATGAGGTCGATAAAAAGCTACTAGATCAACTTCAAAGAAATAATAGAATCTCCGCTAAGGAACTGGGGAAAATTGTAAACTTAAGCACCAGTGCCGTGCAAAGAAGGCTGCAACGGCTTCGGCAAGACAAGATTATCGAGGCCGACATCTCAATCGTTTCTCCTACTGCAGCGGGTATTGGCATCACTTGTGTAGTAGACGTCACCTTGGAACTAGGTAACTCCAAAGTTATCGACGCTTTTAAAGAGCTTCTATCCAGTTGCCCTGAAGTGATGCAATGCTACTATGTAGCAGGTGTTTATGACTTCATTCTGATAATAAACACCCGTGATATGAAGCACTATGAAAATTTCTCCAAAAGATATTTCATGGATAATGCTGATGTAAAACAGTTCTGTACACATGTGGTGATCGATAAAGTAAAAGTGGGATTTAGTGTCAGCATTTAATTAGTCCTTGCGCTTCTCTTGGGAGAATATTTTTGTCAATGCTTGATTTAGTTAGGAATCCTAATTATATTTGTGTCAGAATTAAAAAACAACCGATAATGAGAAGATTCCATCTTCATATCAACAATATGCTGCAGGGGGAATTTGAGCTTCGCCCTATCAACTTAGCCTTTATATTCCAAGTCAATTGTCCTGGCTGTTTCCTGTATGGCATTCCTACGATCAATAGCCTATTCGAGGAGTTAGGTGATCAAATTGGTATCATAGGTATTTCAACTGCCTTTGAGAATTTCAATTTAAATACGGAGAAGAACACAAACCTCCTACTCCAAGAAGGGAAAACAATAGGAGCTACCCATGCTTATCTACAATCTATTGGACAACAGGTTGATCAACAAAAAGTGCTCTTCCCGGTAGCTATGGATCTTATGACACCGGCAAAGGCCTTTCTCACTGAAAAGAACCTTGCTATTCTAACACAACAGAATTCAAGATTTAAGCAATTAGCACAAGAAGAACAACAACAGGTACTACAGGCGCTGCAACACCATTTTGCCTACTACCCCAAAGTAGCCACAACCTTCCACTTAAATCAGTTACAGGGAACGCCTAGCCTCGTGCTATTTGATCAAGATCTCAACATAAAGAAGTCCACTTTTGGACACCATACTAAAGCAGCAATCACTTCCGATATCCAAAAATTGTTGGCTATTGCTGTGGGATAAAAATTTTTTAACCAAATAAGTTAGGATTACTAACTATATTTAACTTATAAATACAGTAAAAATGAAACGTTTGGCATTAAGCATCTTAAGCATACTATGTATTACCACCTTATTCGCACAAGGCAAAAATGAAGACCCGGCCTTTAAGCAATCGCCGGATTTGGTGATCACGAATACTTCCGTCATGTATGATGATCGTTTAGATCAACTTGTATTCAGTATTGAGGTAAAGGGTGAAGCGGGCAACTCGCGCCCAAAACCAGTTGGTCAGCTGGATGGAGCTCCGGTCTTGGGATATGTTTTTCCTACTAACTTGAAGTCTACCGATGTTGGATTTAGTGAAACCGATGGGATTGTGGCCTTGGCTTTAACATCTCATCCCGACTTTGACGATACTCCTTTGTGGGATGAAAACTATGACAGCGATTATGCCAATGATGGGATTGTTTGGCACCCGCATTGGGTAGTGCTCAAATCTGATGATCGGGTGGCAGGAGGCCTAGCCGTCAAACAATTCGACGCTAATAAAGATAAAGTCACCCTCCCCCCTACTAACCCCGGCATGCCTATGTATATGGACTCGCCAGGCTACAATATAGTTACCAGAGGGAATGTCATTCGAGTAGTTGTTCCTGCATTCCGGATTAAGAACAAAACGCAATTCAAATTCGACGCCGTGGCGGCGTACATGCAGGTAAATGCTTCCCGTAATGATCTACCTATGCTGGGGGTATACTCCGTTTATTCAGTGGCATCTGGTGATCTTTCCTTGCCTTATACCGTCAGTAAATAAAATGGCTGCCTGAAGATGCGTCCTGAAGAAGATTAGAGAACTCGGCTAAAAATCTTCCTGACGACGCATCTTCTCCCTATATTTTTCTAGCAGTACTGGAATTTACAATTCGTTTACATCCTTTTACATTAGGTATCCAAACAACCCCAGTAAAAGAGCTAAATTGGTCCTATTCATCAATAGATCCAATCAGCTAGCCATGAAATTTAAGGGAATAAATCTCCATCAAGCAACACTGAAGATATTCATACCCGTGCTATGTCTTTTTTTCTCGACTTGCCAAGGCCAAGATAAAGCAACCCCATCTAAGGTCGAAAAGAGTCCATACCTCAATATCCTTCCTCCGCCTGATCCCTACTTTCACGAAACTCACACTATAAACAGTTCTGCTGGCCCTGAGAGCATCACCAGAAATATTATAGAGGACAAAGCGGGTAATATATGGCTGGCAACCTGGGAAGGCATCTTGCGTTACACCGATGGTACCTTTACGAATTTTACCAACAAGGAGGGCTTACGCAAATTCCATGCTTTTGCAGTCTTAGAAGGAAGTCAAGGGGATCTCTGGTTTGGGACGATTGGCGCGGGTGTTTATCGCTATGATGGAGAAAGCTTCACCAACTTCACTACGAAGAATGGTATGCTAGATGATCAGGTGACCAATTTGTCAGAAGATAGCTCAGGGAATATCTGGATTGGTACTGGAGGCGGGATAAGTCGTTATGATGGAAAAAACTTCACAAACTTCACAAAAGCCGATGGTCTGCCTTCTAATGATATAAATGCCATTACGGAAGACCAAAACGGCCTATTCTGGATTGGGACCCGTGGACAAGCCTGTACCTGGGATGGCGAAACCTTCACTATTCTCACCAATGACAAAGGAGAGTCATTTTCGAATGTTCGCTCTATCATAGAAGACCAAAACGGTAACATTTGGTTGGGTGGTAATGGTGGACTATGGCGATATGATGGACAATCCTGGTTCAACTTCACGAAGACCTTTGTAGGATATATACATGAAGATAGCAAGGGAGGTATCTGGACCAGCTCAGGGTTTGGTAATATCTGGACGTTGACTCGTTATGAAGGGGCCTCACTTTCTCCCGAACTAGTCAAAGCCACGGAGTTAAGCGTCTATGAAAAAATGTACTTCGGCATACTGGAGGACAGTCGCGGTCATATGTGGTTTGGCAAGTTAGATGGTGTGTATCGGTATGATGGGAAATCCTTTGAGGATTTCAGGTAAATGGTTTTGGTATCTCTTTGCAGTATGAAATACATGTCGGACGTACATTTACCCGCAAGCTATGTCGAGGCCATCATTTCTTCTAACTTTATGGTATAAAGAACTTAAAACCATGAGATTTTGGAATCCCTTCGACAGTATTTTGCGGGAGTAATGCCTGGGGTCAATTGCCAGCCTATCCTAGAAGCCTTCTCTCCTATCAAAGTGATTAAGAAAGGTGAGTATCTCATACAGCCGGGCTGGAGAGCTCATTTTATGGCCTTTATCCAAGAAGGTACTTTTCGGGTATTCTATCTAAACGATAAAGAGGAAGAGGTTACCACTTGGTTTTCTTTTCAGGGAATGTTCGTCACAGATTTGCTCTGCTTCTACAAAGATGTTCCTGCTGTATTTTATGTTGAAGCCATAGAGGACAGCAAGGTTATTTGCTTACAAAAGGCCACCTTGGAACGGCTATACATAGCGCAGCCTGAGTATCGAGAATTTGGCAGAAACTTTGCGGAGGGCGGAATGGTTATGGTCATGGAGCGTATGGTAAGTTTGCAAACCAAAAGTGCAGAAGAAAGATATCGAGAATTACTGGATCGCCCCATTTTTCTACAAAAAATCCCCCTTAAGTATTTAGCTTCTTATTTAGGAATTACAGATACCTCTCTAAGCCGGATTAGAAAAAATATCAGCTGATCCTATTTCTTGTCATATGGCAAGACATTAGTTACAACGACATCAGAACTTTGAAGAAAAAAAGTCATGATGTACGATGAAAAACTATATCCCTTCGCCAACCGTTGGATTAACATAGGTAAGCAACGAATCCACTATATCGATGAAGGCACAGGCCCTACCCTCCTGTTTAGTCACGCGCCACTGGGTTCCTCTTTTATGTATCGAATTTTCATTCAGCAGCTCAGTCAATACTACCGCTGCATTGCATTAGATTATCCCGGTTTTGGGCTTTCTTCTCCACACCCTGAGGATGAATATACCATCCGGAGTCAGAAGGAAATTTTGGAGCAATTCATTGACCTCTTGCAACTGCAAGAGATCATTGGTCTTGGGCATGATACGGGCGGTCCTTCTCTATTCAAAATAGCTACAGAGCAACCCGAACGATTCAAAGCATTGATCCTTACGGATACCATTATTTACCCTACCTATGAGTATCCGCGTATACACCGGATGCTTGGGATCGTCGGCAGCCGCATCTTTCAAACCATTAATGCAAGAACCAATCTACTAGTCCGTTTAACTTTTAACCTAGGAGTAATGACTAGGAAACTTTCAAAGAGGGAAAAGGAACAATACTATCGACTCTATGACAGCCCAGCGAAAAGAAGGAGAATCACTCGGATGTTGTATAGCCTTCGAACAGAATCTTCCTTCATGGAAAAGCTTGCTCAGGCTTTTGAACAAAAATGGCATCACAAACCAATATTATTAATATATGGAGACAAGGACCCCGTTCATCAACTAGGCATTCCAGAACGCATACTAGCGTCCGCACTACATGCAAATCTACACTTGATTGAAGGAGAAGGTCATTTCCCACATGAAGGTCAAGCAGAAAAAATGAGCAAGATCGTTCATCAATGGATACAGCAATTGAATTGGCAAGAAAAACCGCTACAAGTTGCAGAATAAGACCTATATACGTTGAAACATCATGGAGAGCAAGCGCGGCGGGGTTTGCTCTTCCCCTCCTTCATCAAACCACTCCTCCAATTCCACCAGGTTAAATCCATTGTTTTTAGCACCCTGCAAATATTCTGAAATGTGATGTATATATACTTCCAATTCTTGCACGCCCTCTTCGGTTTCGTAGCGCGCTTTGCTTCCTATATATTGTTTAAATGGATGTAGTTCACAGATGAAGAAATGACCTCCCTTTTTGATTTTACGATGAGCTTGCTGAAAAACTATATCTAGATCGGCGATGTGTTCAAGAATGAGGCTGCAAGTCGCCAAATCTACTGTGGGGATAGCGCTAGGCCAGTCTTTGGTAATGTCAACCTGTAGAAATTGGACCTTGGAAGATTGAATCTTTTCCCGTGCTTTCTCCAGCATCCCCGCTGAAAAATCTAAACCGATCACTTCAGCTCCTTGCTCCAATAGCCAAGTCGTATTTTTCCCCGTTCCACATCCCAATTCCAACACTTTGTCAAAGGTGTATTTTTGTAAGGTTTTTTGCGTAGCCAACCTATCTAGGTCCCGTGTTTTATTTTCGTTGGTATCGTACTGTTCTGACCATTGGTTGTAGGCTTCTGCTATGCTCATTTTTTTTATTTCAAAATTAGCATAATTAGCTCATTTTAGTGTCAAGTTCTTCTATGTATGTATCCGCCATAGATTCCTCCACATTTGAACTTGCTTTCAATTTCGCTTGTTCATAGTGGTTTCGTGCTTGAGCGCTAGCTAGAGGAGTATACAGCTTCCCTAACAAGATATGGTAGGCATAACTTTCTTCTAAACCCAATTGCTCCGCCGCCTTAATTCCTATTTCATTCCCCCTGGCCATAGCCAAGGCGTAAGTTCTATTGAGAGCCGCAACGGGAGAGTATTCAATCTGCAACAGCTTATTGTATAGTTGTAAAATATGCTCCCACTTATTGTCTATTTCTTGCTTGGTAGAATGCCAATAAGCAATCGAGGCTTCCAGGTGATATTTGGTCACCACATCTCCTTTTGCACTTTCGATCAGGAAATGATTGCCTTGCGCTATTAGTTCATCATTCCACAAATCCCGGTCTTGCTGGTCGTACAAAATGGAACTGCCATCTTTCCCTATGCGCGCCTCAAAGCGGGAGGCGTGAAAACACATCAATGATAACAAGGCATTGACAAAAGGTTGATTCGTGGGAGGGTATTGCAGTAGCAAGTGATTGAGGCGCATAGCCTCAAAGCACAAATCTTTCCGCAATTGTCGCTCATCTAAATGAGAATAATAACCTTCATTGAACACGAGATATAGAATGTGGAGCACATTGGCTAAGCGCTGCTCCATTTCAGCTGGATGAGGAAGGTCCAAGGTAATACTCTGCTTCCTTAGCTTCTCCTTAGCCCGGTACAAGCGCTTATTAATGACAGATTTGTTGGTCAAGAAAGCTTTGGCTATTTCATCAATTCCGAACCCACATAGAACACGCAGCGCTAACCCAATTTGCGCTTCCTCAGGGATGGCTGGATGGCAGATAGCAAACATCATTCGCAGCTGGCTATCGGTAATATTATCCCTTGACCAATCCAACTCAATCTCTTCTCCCTCCTTCATCCCTGCCTTTAAATCGGGTACGATCTTTTGCGAAAAATGCTGGTGGCGGCGCAAATAATCCCTGGTTTTATTCTTGGCCACACTATACAACCAGGCGGTTGGATTTTCAGGAGTTCCTTTTTCCTTCCAGCTCTCACTTGCTGCTAGGAAGGTATCGCCAACAATGTCTTCCGCCCATTCGACATGGGTTAAACCAAAAGCCTTGGTCAACACGGCGATCATTTTACTACTTTCTTGACGAAATAAATTGGGAATGAGGTCAGAGTTCTGCACGCGCTTATATTTTAAGGGCGATGAGTTTCAGGATTTTCCTTACCCTGAAACCCATCTCAATATTACTGAGGTAGGGCCAGGATGTTTCGGACCTCCACGTTCCCTCCATACGCTAGGACTGGGCAGCCTTCAGCCATCAGTAGTGCCTCGTCTAGTGAATTAGCCTTTACAATAATATTGCCTCCAATAATTTCTTTAATCTCTGCATAAGGGCCGTCCGTGACTACCTTGTTGGCTTGAAGGGTTTTGCCTTCATACCCCAATCGGTTGGTACTTACGAATTTACCTTGGGCGGCGATCCCTCCGATCCAATCCTGCCATTGCTTGATGCTTTCTTGGATTGCTTCTGGGGTTGGTTGCTGCTCAGGATTAGGTGTGTGACGGAAGATCATCATAAACTCACTCATGTCTTTTGTTTTTTGTGGGTCTCCTTGTCATTGTAAGGAGAGACACCGGGATTTAAAAATCAATTTACACCCTAGTATCGAATGGGACAAACAAAATAGGACACAAGCGAGAATAATTTATCTTTCTTCCTCTAAGAAGCTATTTGAGTTTAGCTGTTGAAATTTGTTATAGAAGGTTTTCGAGTCAATTGAGGCAGCAAAACCGGAGTTTAGCAGCGCTCAATGAGGATTTGGCTAACGAAAAGAGGCTCTAAAAGGGCCATAACAAAATCGAGGTGTTAAATTCAAATAGCTTCTAAGGGCTATGTCTAGTTCGGTTTCACATACAGAAATAGTAACACCGCTAAAATGGATGCACCCGCTACCCACCCTAGTGAACTAATGGCTCGTGTTGCCTTCAATTCAGAGCTGGAGGTGCTTGTCTCATTCGCCGCTGATCGATTATCAATACACTTTTGTTCCCGCTGCCCCAATTGGCAAAGTTGATTTTGATCAGGCAGTTCTATTTTGACATGATTACTCACTCGGCGATAAACATCCGTAAAACTGTTTAACTGTAATTCATATCCCGTGTAGTCTCCGGAAAAGCCATTTACTTGAAAATTCATCACCGCATCATGCCCTGCCAGATCCGCATTCAGAAAAGAAAAATCTAATGACTCCCCCCCTACCTGTAAATGTATCGTCTCATTGAAATAGGCGGTGAAGGTGTCGTAGTAATCATTTGGATTGATAACTGCCTGTTGATTTAACTCCGGTACAATAGTTGTTAAAAGATCCACCGCCCCCTTAGGCGTTAGGTGGACTTGAAGCGATCCGTCTTTTTGAAAATAATAAGTGATCTGGCTGGGATCATGAGCGGCAACTTTTCCTGCGAAGAATAAAGAGATCAATAAGACGGTAAATATTTTTAGGTAGTGGGCCATTTTCTAGCGTTGTTGTTGCTGAATAAAATTCTCCTGATAAGCTTCCGAAAAATCAAAAAACTTCGGAAGCTTATAATAAGGCCTAATGGCGTGGATGCTGTCCTGGACGCCTTGGCGGTCTCCTTCCATCTGGTCTTCTACCTGGTCTGCCGCCTCGCATTTTCTGAAAATCTCTCGAAGGGGTTCCACTAAAGCACAATGGGACAGATGGAAAATTATCGGTAATTACGTAGTAATATTCCTTCTCTTGTTCTGGCGTCTTTCCCCAGCGACCATTACATTCATCTAGGTCAGATAAACCGGCGACATATTCATAGTCATTGAAGTATCGCCCATTGTATGAACCATTTGGGGCTGTTTTGCCATCTCCTGGTCGCTCGCCTTTCTTGAGTTGAAAGCCACTTTCGTGCGCTACAAGTTGCCCAGATTCATCATAGCCATATTTGTAATAAATCGGGAAGCCATCGGCTGCATACCCCACCTTAATCATTTTAGTGCCATCAGATTCTAAGTCAGCCAAATAAGCAGAGGGTGTACCGTGATAATGGTACTTACCGGTTGGCTGAACATGTGCATTATTGCAATCCAGTCCCAAATTGACCGTGCTAGTCAAAGTGGTAATATTCCATTCCCGGTTCATGGCCCCCGTCGGACTGATGAAGAATTCCGCAGTAAAGGGGTCAATAGAAATTCCGCTGAATAAAACGCCAGTATCAAACCCCTTGGCCATTGTCCGATCTTTCGCCATTTCAGGCTTCAAAGGTACGGCCAAGGATTGCTTGAACTCTTTAATTGTATTCGGGTTGCCATTATTTGGGAAAGCCCCTACGTCATGGGAAGCCACTCCATTTATCTCTACTTTTCGAAGGTTTTTCTTTTCATCTATGAGCTCTCTGTATACACTTGTTTTCCCCAACTTGGCTTCAATGTCGACCTCACAAGTACTGGGGTCCAAGTTGATGATAAAGGTATCGTCGGGAAAGTCTTGTGGAACTTCTGTGCTGATTTTAGCCGCCCTATTGATAACAATTCCTCTTTGCACTCCCACAATACTAAGGGCAGCGATAGACGGCACTATCACGGCATATAGAATGAATTTCATAATCTGCGTTTTTTAAAGTCTGCGTTTATTTAAAGGAGATGTTTCCTGTATTTATCTCTTGTTAAAACTGGGATCTGGCGTGCCAGAGAAGCAAAGGGGAACAGATGGAAAATTATCAGTGATCAGGTAATAATATTCTCCAGTCGCAGCTTCCGGTGTTTTCCCAAACCTTCCGTTGCATTCGTCCAACTCAGACACGCCAGCCACATATTCATAATCCTGGAAGTAGGTTCCGTCATGACATCCATCCGGGGCAGTGCTCCCATTACCGGGACGATTCCCCTCTTTCAATTGGTAGCCGCTTTCAAAGGCAACAATACTGCCACCATCGCTAGTGTAGGCATATTTATAATAGACAGGAAATCCATCTGCTGCATATCCGACCTTAGTCATTTCACTCCCGTTGGCCCCTAAATCGGCCACGTAAGCACTGGGCGTCCCATGGTAATGGTATTTACCTGTTGGTTGTACATGAGCATTATTACAATCCAATCCGAGATTGACTGCGGTAGTTAAGGTGGTAATGTTCCAATCTCGGTTTACTCCTCCGGCAGAAGTCCGGAAAAACTCAGCCGTATAAGGATCTACCGCAACGCCGCTGAATAAGACTGCAACATCATAACCCTGTCCATTTGTTACCGAACTAGCAATGGTTGGGTCTGTAGTCATGCTAAAGCTTTGCATGGCTTCACCGATGGCATTTGGATTTCCATTTCTAGGGAAAGCACCTACATTGTGATTCGCTACCCCATTAATCATCATGGATCGAGTAGTGCCATTTATAGTTTCAGTATATTGGCTATTCTTTCCCAAAACCGCCTCGATATCTACATCACACTCATTGGGATCAAGATTGATGGTAAATGTGCTGGAGGCACTTGTACAATTTTCTGTAGGTATTACCTCTTCTCCATCCTCTTCTTCCTTCTGACAGGCAGCAAAAAGAGAAACACATAAGAGCAATACAAGTACAGAAAGGAGCGATTGGATGTGGATTCGGAATATTTTCATGTTTTCTTTTTAATGGCAACCAGATTCCCCGAATGAAGAAGGGGTAGGCTTACAATATGCATCTGATCATCTAATTTGTTTCTTAGATGCTGCCTTAGAAAGAAAACTTGCGGTGAGCTTGGTGCTTTTTGAAAAATACTTGCTACTAAACAAAGAGCGCCATTATATAAACATCATAATATTGGCCATCAATCAGCGTATCTCGTTTCAAGTGGCCTTCTACTTCAAAGCCGAGTTTTTTATACAAATTCACAGCCTTTTCATTGGAGACAACGACTTCGAGTATCAGTTTCTCTACCATGGGAGAGTCTTTGGCCCATAGAATCGCTTCTTCAAGCAGTCGGCGACCGATCCCTCGACCCCAATGCTTTTTCTTCACCGTCACGCCAAATTCAACTCGATGTCTCAGGCGACTCTTCTGGGTAGCTTCTACATTTAATATTCCAGCAATCTCTCCATCCAGGACACCCAATATAAAGATACGGTTTGGCACCGCGAGATGAGCCATAATAATCCCTTCCTCTTCAGAAATATCGCGTCGGAATTCTTCTGGGGGAAAGGTGAGAAAGGTCGATTCGCCAGCGACAAGTTTGACATAATCGATGAGCGCAGCAGCATCTGAAATCTGGGCATTTCGGATGTGAAGCTGCGCTCCATGCTTTAGGGTGATATTTTTTTCTTGGATTCTTGCCATCTTACGTCAATCCTGCTACTAAATAAACGGCTTTTGCACTACTGCGATCAAATGTGTTCCAGATTCTAGCATACCTGCTGATTGACAAGCTCGAATCTCCATATCGAGGAAGTATGCCCATTGAGTCTCATCCTTTTTCAACTCCTCCAATTCGGAAGCCCTACTTACAGAAAGGCAATTCGAAGCAGATAAGGTTCTGATTTCAAAACCTACCTGTCGAAGGTCCCCTTTCAACTCCTCTAGCCTGAACATATGACAATAATGGTCTGATGCGGTAAAAGAAGAAGGATGTAAATTCCCCGTACTGAGCACCTTTTCATTTTCTTCTGGCGTAGTAGCTAACATAATTTTGAAAAGGTATTCATGAGCAGTCCCCCAGAGATTCATCACACTAAAAAGCAATAGTCCTCCTGGTTTCAGGACGCGCTTCATCTCATTTAGTGCAGTGATTTTTTCATCAAAGACATAGCTAAGCGGTCCACCGTAACATACGACCTTATCAAAACTGCCATCGTCCCAATCCGTTAGGTCACAGATATCCGTGACCCGCCATTCTTTTACGCTACCGTAATACTGTTCCTTTTGAGCGCGTTGTTGGTTGAGTTCCAGTTGAACCGGAGACAGGTCTGTTACGATTATATCGTCGCTATACTTCACAAGTGTCTGCGTAAACATGCCCGTACCGGCGCCCAATTCAAGAATGCGGTCGCCTTTAACAAGATTATTGCACAAATGATGACGATGGACCGCCAATTTAACCTGTTCAACGATGGACTTCTCCCAACGAAGGGTTTCTTGCTCGGCATAGGTGTTGTAAAAATCCTGGATGTGCTGTTGATCGTAAAGTTTCAAGGTCTTGCCATTGAGGAGTTTAATAATGGAGATTACGTTCTAAATCCTATAATCCACAGATTAGTTCCCAAAGACAAGACAGTTCGATGGAGAAGGGATATCTATCGACTAGATCAAATTGGTGATTTTTAGGTAGGATTGTATTTTAAAGCGTGGACTTACCAGGCCCTTAGCTAGCAGAAGAGGCCCATCGTTGGATAATCTTGATCTTTTCTCTCAACAGAAAGAGATAATGTCCAATAAATAATGTGAAGAGCACAAGTCCCATCCGTAAGGCTATTGGTGGGATTCTTATGCTCACTCCATTGAATTGACCAGTATGATTTAAGCGTTGGATAAAGAAGACTGCCAAAACAACAAAGGCTATGAATGCCAAAATCGCCAAATAAAAGACCCAGCTAAAATTTACAGCTCGCTCTTCTGTCTCGTCAATACTAATCATCAAGCGAAGCATAAAATCCGGGCTAGGTTGCATTTCACTTTCTTGCACCAAGCGTTTAATACTTTCCTCCTTCATATTAAATGTTTTAATTCGTCCCCCATTTCGTTTCGTAGATGAGCCAACATATTTTTTCTTGCTCGGTGTAATCCCACCTTGATTTTTGAGGCACTAAAGCCTGTAACTTCCTGAATTTCTTTCACGCTTAATTCCCCTAAATAATAGAGTCTGAGTAATAGGGCTTCTTCTTCTCGCATTTGTTTGAAGACTACTTGGATATACTTTTTACGTTCATGTTGTCTTAGCTTGCTAAAGGTCACCTCTTCTGCTGTCTCTTCCCATTTTCCTTGCACCTCTCCTTTTCTCAGTCTTTGTTTCTGCTCCTTTTCTAAAGCGGTATAAGCAGTGTTCACCACAATGCGATAAAGCCAAGTCGCAAATTTGGCATTCTCCCGGAAAGTAGGCATATACTTATACATTTTCACAAAGGCATCCTGCAACACATCTTCTGCTCGCTGCTCATCCTTTATAATAGAACAGGCTAAGCTAAAAGACACATTTTTATAGCGATTGACTAGCTCCTGAAAAGCTACTTTATCCCCACTTCTAATCCGGCTTATTAAATATGAGTCTGAGTACTCAGACATTTCCTTCAAACTTCCGTCGAATGAAGTAGGCTAGTACCAAGCCTGTTCCGCCAAAGATCAATGGGAAAACGTAACTCATCAATTCGGCGATGATTGACCAACGTTCTCCTGCCACATAAAAGAAAGCCGAGAAACCTAAACCAAAGCCAATCCCAATCATCAAGCATCCCAATTCCAAAAATCGAATTTTTCGTTTAGCAAAACGTTCATACTCTCCACGATCCAACAAGGCTTTTCTAAGTAGATAATTATACTTGGTTATAAAATAAGTGACCAGGATCAAGGTACTGGCCAATCCGATCCCCATTACGATATTTTCAAGATGTGCCATAGCTATTTCTTGATGAAAAGAATGGCCCCTTTCGATGGAAGTGGAAATCGAACAGGGGCTTTTGAAATTTATCTAAGAATGTGAAATGTTTACATTTTATAGTCTAGGAACTTTCCCAAATGACTTAGAAAATCTTCCCCCTTCTCACAATTAATAAAGAAAACAATCCCAAAGCCGTTCTCAGGATTGAAACTACAGAAGGACTGAAAGTCATGGTTATTCCCCGTGTGGAGATAACGCATGCCATTTTCTGTAGGACGACGAGCGAACCCAAGCCCCCAACCAGTTTGTCCAATCGCTAATAATTCATGCCCCTCTGGAATAGGGTTCTGTTCCGCTTTCATCAGATCAAAAGAAGCAGGCTTGAGTCCTTTCTCCTGCAGCATCGCTACCAAGAAATTAGCATAATCCGTAGCATTAGAGTGTAGGCTATATCCAGCGCCAAACGTTTTACCGTTCCACCCACCGGTCCCATTGTCCGTAGGTTTGCCTTCCTTATGTCCGAAAGCCTTATGTTTTGCAACATCTTCATTCCAAGCAAAGGAGGAATTGGTCAAGCCCAAAGGTTTGGCTACTTCTTCGATAAAAATTTGGTTTAACTCTTCCTTCCACCCTACTCCTTTTTCTTGACCAATCAGCGCAGCGAGGTATTGATATGCCTCTCCAGAATAGGAGAAGCCTTTGCCTGGGGAGTACTTCAGTTCCACCATCTCCCCATTTGCCCAGTTCGGGAAACCTGTACTATGGCTAAGCACCATGCGAGCAGTAATCAGTTGCACCCGTTCATCATTGTCTTTCACATAAGGGTAAGGCAAGTAACTATGTAGTGGCTCATCTAGATCAATGACACCCTTCTCGACCATCTTCATGACGAAGTAGGCAAATATGGGCTTGGATAATGAGGCAGCTTCAAAGATGGTCTGATAGTTTACCGGAGTTTGAGTCTCAGCATTGATCACACCAAAAGCGCCTTGGTAGACGACTTCTTTATGGTTAATAATCGCGATGGATAGTCCCGGTACTTGTGCCTCTTTCATCGCTTCTTGAACATGTTGATCAAAAGCGTGAGTGTCTACCCATTTACCGGTAGGTGTCTGAAAAAAAGCCTTGGAATGTTGCCCTAGCACTACTAGATGAAGTAATACCCCAAGGCAGATCCCCAACAGTCGCATTGAGAATTGCATTTCGTTGTATTTAAGTTTTAAAAAAGAAATTCCGAAATGTGAATTCACGGCCATTAGACCCGACAAGTTGAAAATCGGTTACAGGATTCTGAATTTCCTTTTCCTTTGACTAATGTTCTGATGCTTCAAGAATCGTAACCGGCTATAGCATTTGCTACTTGATGCAAAGCTCAGTCTCCATCATAAAAAGTACAATTCATAGTCAATTTCTTGTATGTACTTGCGTACGATCTGCCCCTAAATTTGCCCTATAATTAATTCACACACATAATTCGACTTATATGCAAATCAATGATTCATTAGCCGCCATCGACGGCATGGTTTCGCAAGGCCAGATTGTCCAGGCAGTAGAACAATTCTTCGCCCCCAATGCAAAGACCACTGACTTTGATGGGACGATCACACAAGGTAAAGATCAAATGATTGAGAAGATGACGGGCTTTGTTGGAGCGATAGCCAAGGTGAATGGTATCCAACTCCATCAATCTTTGAGTGAGGGCAATATTTCTCTATCAGAATACACCTTCGACTTCGACATGAAGGATGGTAGTCATGTTCTTTGGCATGAGATTATCCGACGAGAATGGTCCAATGGACAAGTAGTAGATGAGCAGTATTTCAAAAACTAAGAAGCTATTTGAGTTTAGCTTTTGGAATTTGTTATAGGTCTATTTTTTTGCCAATTAAGGCTCTTTTTGAGGAAAATAGCATCGCTATATGACGATAAAAAGCCGAAAAGTGGCGGAAAAAGAGCCATAACAAAACCACATTGTTAAATTCAAATAGCTTCTAAGCTTTCCCCTAGATTTCTCAAATTATTAATGATTAAAATTCAAGTGATATGAAATTCGCAAAAGCAATCGTATGTCTATTAGTAGCATTTAGTTGGACGGTTTCGCCAGCTACCGCCCAAGCTACCTTAGTAAATTACAACACAGATGATAGCAAAATAGCATTGCAAGGCTATAGCCCGGTCTCCTATCTGGATCTAGGTTTAGCGCAACGTGGCACTAAAGCACACAAATCAGAACATGAAGGTTTAAAGTATTACTTCACCAATGCAGAACAAAAGGCTCAGTTCGATGCAAATCCCGAGAAGTATTTGCCACAATTTGGCGGCTGGTGCGCAACAGGTATCGCAGTAGGTGCCAAATTCCGAACGGACCCACACAAGTTCTTGGTCAAGGATGGAAAGTACTACCTATTTCTTTATGACCTGGAAGTAGATGCCAAAGAACTCTGGCTATCTGATGAGAAAGGAATGGGAGCAAAAGCGAAGAAGAACTGGAAAGAAATGTAATAGCTATTTGACTTTTCAATTATTCTATCCTGCACATTGGAGGAGGGAGGAGGATCAGGTAGGAGACTACCCGATTACTCCTCTCTCTTAAAGGTCATAACAAAATGATCAACTCATAGCTTTGTAGTAGATTTTATGTTTTTTCCTATTAACGGAAGTAATGCTTGCTACTACCTACTTAACAACTTCACTTGGATAGCAGGAAATTCGGCTTCCAGAGCTTCTTTCAATCCGATGACATGCCCGGCGCCTACCACCACTACATTTCGCACCTCTTCCCCTTTTGTAATTTGACGCCCAATATTCCGAGCCATTTCCAGATTTCGCCAATCCCAATACTTAGCTCCTTCATTGCAAGGTTCGCATGTTGTCTCTCGGTAGCGGAAAGAATTGATGATGTGGTAATTCTGAGTAGTTTTTGCTGAGTTGGTATACATTCCGTAGCGACCAAAGGCTCCGTTGAAGCGTTCTTTCCACCAGGCTTTTTTGTGCATTCTCTTCACAAGTATGATCTCACCATCCTTTTTACCAGCTTTCACGCAAGCCTGCCAAGCTTGATAATATTCTTTTCGATACCACTGATTATCCATCGCTTTAATATGCTTAATACCCTGCCGTATCGCTAATTTGGCGGTAAGGTCGCCATTCTCATTTCTTGTGGGCTTTTTAGAGCCTTTCAATCCATGACGAAGCAGGTAAGAATAAAACTCTGCATTGGCGTAATCATATTTAATAATATAATGCTGTTTTAGCAAAGCAAAGTCAGATTTAGTCATGTCAGCTAAAGGCTTTGCTAAAGTGGCTGCAAGTTGTTTTTGATCAAGGGGATGATGGGTTCTTATAGAATCTGCTCTGTTTAGAAATCGAGAATATACATTGTTCAGGCTTAGGCTATCTTCTGCTTGAGGGCGCTCAACAAAAATGGCTTGTGGATCATAGGCGATGGCTTTCTTTAATAAAGGGCGGTAACTATTCTTAATGATCTTGGGCACTTCGTGCATCGTTCCGATGATTAACACTTCCTTTTGTGTATCGGCTTGCCCCACTAGGTTAAAAGCAGTTAAGATAAATTCTAATACAAAGAAGATAATGTGACTGTACTTTTTCATGATCTGTTGTTTAAGCATTTTGAAATGACCGATGTTGTTCGGTTGATGCAAATGTAGGGGCACATTACCCTCCGCTCAAAAAGCAATCTGTGAAGCCTGGGATTCCGTCGGTAAACCCTGCATTTATGTAGTCTTTCAGTTGACCGATAAAATTGGCCAGTTGACCGATAGAAGGATGGGAGTAGGGAGTTTTTTTAGGTATCTGGATAGGTATAACTTACATTGCAAGTATGAAATTACAGATCAAGTCACTGACCGTAGTTTTTATTATCTTCTATATCATCTATGAGCCTTTACGCGTTGTCATGGAGACGGGGAGCTTCTTTAGCGTCGTTTCCGATTTCCAAAGTGTTCTCAGCTTTTTGGGTTTACTAACTACGCTACTGTATCTATATAGCTATTCTTTTGGGGCCTACTGGACATTTTTTAAGACGTATTCCAAGGAGCGGCGTTATCTAGCTTTCGCATTAATCCCAGTAGTAGTAATTGTGGCAATCTTTCTCAGATATTTTCTGGAAGAGGTTCTTGGACCCACTTTTTTCAATGCGCGGAATTATCCGGCTGGTACCTCCTTATCACGATATATCTTTGATAACCTCTATTTTGCTTTTGTCTATATTAGTCTAGGAGTCGTATTTTTCTTCATCCAATATGCACAACATAAAGAAGTGCAGCAGCGAGAGCTCATTCTGCAAAGCCAGAAGACCGAATTATCACTCCTTCGTTCACAGCTCAACCCACATTTTCTCTTCAATATTCTCAATAATATTTACTCACTTATCTATTACAAATCCGACAATGCGCTTAAATCTGTAGAGAAACTCTCAGGTCTATTGCGATATGCTTTATATGAAAAGGCCGAGAAAGTGAGTGTCAAAAAAGAAATTGGATACCTCAACGACTTTATTGATCTACATAAAATGAGATTGGATTTTGACCCAGCGATCGACTTTAAGACAGCTAGCGATGTCCTCCCCCTTAAAATTGCGCCCTTTTTATTGATCCCTTTCGTAGAAAACGCGTTTAAACATGGTAATTTAAAAGACGCCAAAAGTCCCATGCGCATCTGTACCCAGAAAGAGGGTTCGCACCTTACATTTACGGTAAGTAATGAGAAGAAAGTGCAAGAAAAAGATGAAGTTGGAGGAATTGGTGTACAGAATGTGCGCAAGCGCCTAGAACTACTATATGGAGATCAAAGTGACCTCCTAATCGAGGAAACAGAGGACACATTTAATATACAATTAAAAATTGCCCTATCCGCATGCTAAACTGCCTTGTAATTGACGATGAACCTTTAGCTATTCGGCTCTTGTCTGACTATATCGATAAGACGGATGGTTTGCAATTGCTCCAAGCATTTTCTAATCCCATTGAAGCATTGCAGTATGCCGAGGGCAATCGCCCTGATCTAATTTTTCTGGATATCCAAATGCCAGAACTCACCGGCATCCAATTTATGAAGATTGCAAACGGCAAATACCCCATCATCCTTACCACCGCCTACGATCACTATGCCTTGGATAGCTACGAATTTGATGTGATAGACTATCTGCTTAAACCCATCTCCTTGGATCGGTTTATGATAGCGGCTAAAAAAGCCAAAGAACGTCTGCATACGAGTACTACTCTTCCGGCTACTACTATCGCCACTCCGGCTTCCGACAGCCCTACTTACATTTTTGTCAAAAGTGACTACAAAACGCTAAAGGTGAATCTCGCCGATATTCTTTACCTCGAAGGCTTAGGAGATTATGTATGCATACATCTGCCCGGAAAAAAAATCCTCACATTAGAAAAAATGAAAAACTTAGCGGCATCATTGCCTCACAATAACTTCATCCGAGTGCATAAGTCCTACTTGGTAGCAATTGATAAGATTGAATTCATTGAGCGAAACAGGATTGTAATCAACGAGCAGCGACTGCCGATTGGAGCCACCTATAAGGATGCTTTCTGGGATAAAATCGGCGGTGCTTAAAGGTGTAGCAAGACAAAAAGAGACTAGTCAGATCTTTGATTATTAGTCCATATCCATCGTTCAACAATTGCCAGGCCTCTCGCATTAGGTTTTACTCAATTTGTTGGTCATTCTACTCTTAGATTCTGCTTGTGGTTACCTTAGCCTGACGGCCATAGTATTCTCCAGCCTAAGCCGTTGTTGGTATTCTCACCAACAACACTTCTGGCCTGCTTCAAACATGATGAAAATTGTACTCTAATAAATCTGACATCTGTCTTCTAATCACTCCTACCAATTTCTCATCATAAAATCGACAGCATTCTGGTACGCAAGTTTCTGCAATTGCTGAAGCTGAACCCCGCGTTCTCTCAGTTCTTCAAGAAGAATCGGATACTTACCGGCATCTTCATGTTCAGTGAAGAAAAGTGGAGTCCGCGTTGGGTCTGTTATCGCTAGACGATGAAAAAAATCAGCACCGAAAGAAAGTTGTTCGGCAGCTATTCCTTCATCCAAACCATGTAAAATATGTTCAAGCAGATACTCCGGTTTCGTAGGATGAATGTAGGCTCGAAGGAAATTCATTCCGATTAGACCTTTCCTGTTTACGATCTCATTCACCAGTTCATCTGGCAAGTTACGAACATGGTCCCACAAGCGGCGAAAATTCGAGTGACTGGCCATTACTGGGACATCAAGTGATTTGGCAGCAAGGTGATTCAAGATACCGAAGGCAAGATTGTCGCTGGCGTGCGCCAAATCAACAGCTATTCGCTTGCCGTGCATATATTCTAGCAGGTGCTTGCCATCTTCTTTCAGGCCAACATTATCACTGTAATTGCCCCCTCCAAATCGGTTTTCCGTATGATGTGTGAAGCCTATATAGAAAAGATGTCCACAGCCTTCTTCAAAGGCATCTAAGCGTTCAAAAGCCTTGTCTAGTGGTTCCTCTTCCAACACCAATACACTGGCATTCTCCAGAGCAGCCGTCACGCCAATCTTATCGCTAGTCGGAATTCCTTGTGCTTTTTCTGCTGAATCTATCAGATAAAACTCATCAGCAGTTAGCATAGATTGAAAAGCTGCTAGTTCTTGCTTGCCCCAATTCACGCTTTCGTCATTGGTGGATGCAAAAATAGCCATCACCTGATGCCGCACATTGCCCTCTTGTAAATAAGGAACAGTCACACCTATATCCTCCAAATCATATATTGAAGTATTCGGCACCTTAGCCAAGTACATCAACAAGTCACAGTGAAGGTCGATAATAGGTAAGGACGGCATAATATAGATTTGTCTAAGAGGATAGATGTCTAGTGAGCCGTCAAGGTACAAAGGCTAAGTCAATTCCGCTGCCTCCTTTTCTGCTAATTCCTTAATCTGCTTTAAAACAGCATCCCACCCCTTAATACTATCTTCATATCGAGTTTGCCCTTTCTCCGCTCGATCAAAGCCTTTTTGCTCCATCACCAAATTCGTCTGACTCCCATGGTTTATCAGGGTGTATGTCATCTCAAGATAATTTTCAGGAACATCGGCGATCCCCATATTGGGATCGAAAAGGGTCATGCGCAATAGCGATTCTTCCTTATAATCCAATAGATGTCCTTTCACAAAGATTAATTCCTTTCCGTCTGGCCCGACGCCCTTCCAATCCACGGGGCTTCCGATTTCCCAATCTGAGATAATCTCGCAACCATACATATATAGTTTAGTTTTCTCTCCTTGGGTCAGATAGCTCCAAAGAAGAGATGCTGGAGCATTGATTGTTAATTCTCTTTGAATGATCATAAGGTACATTATCCTTTTAGGCGTGAAACAATACAGTAAAATTCTCGATTTATCTCCATCTTACATGGCATTATCGGGAGTATTTCTCATACGATTAGGAGTCGTCTTAAATTCCTTCTTGAAGGCTCTGGAAAAATGCTGTGGAGAGGAATAGCCCGTTTCATAAGCTATCTCTTTTGCTGATTTTTCAGTATTCAGCAGCAAGCGACGTGCGTTATCCATGCGGACTTTATGTATAAAGCCAAAAATGGTGGTACCAAACAACTCTTTAAATCCCTTTTTCAATTTATACTCATTCATCCCGACTAATTTTGATAAGGACCGAATGGTAGGAGGAGCATCCAGGCTTTGGAGGAGTACCTCTCGAGCATGAAAAAGCTTTTCTTTATCTATCGTTGACTTGATGAAATTCTTTTGCTGGTGACGAGCGTAGAGTTCAGCCTGTAGTACTAACAATTCGATACTTTTGGCGTGTAAGAAGAGTGATTTCAGGGGTTCAGTAAAATCACAATGAATGATTTCATTAATGAGTTGCTTTATCCTGAGTGTATTAGGCCGCCATTCGGTGGAAAGGATGGACGGTTTCTCTTCGGCAATGTCTTCAGCTAAACGTTTCAGCGGTTCATTCCCTTTTTCAGCAATTTGAAAAAAACGTTCCTTGGAGAATTCTACTCCAAAAGTCTCTATTCTTGGGCTCTTGTTATGAATTTCCAGTTGCAGGCCTTGCGAGTACATCATGTTATTATGATCCCCGCGAAGAGAAAATGATTTAGTCAATTCGCGAGCATGAAAGTCGTAATCCCCTTGAAGTCCAAAATGCAAGCGTACCGTATCTCTATCATTTCCACCCTGGAACACATCCTCCCCTTCAAAATTCACCACCGCATGTCCCAGCCTTACGCCTTCCACCTCCCAGTGATTCAACTCCATCTTTCCGTGCCCTAAGTGTACTACTTGCACAAGTCTCAGCTTTGATGAGCTATAAAGATAAAGAAGAGCAGATAAAGATTGACTTAAAACAGCGATTGGACCATCGGGCAACACCATTCCCATCTTTTAAAGATGTAAGAATCCAGTTGCTCAAATGGTCCAAGCTGACTCAACCACCTATTCGGTTCAAAGCTAAGCTTTATGTCTGTGGGCCATACGGACGAAGTAACTAAGGCCAAGAGATACGATCCACATATAGTATATTGTTCGTGGAGTTCAAAGGTGGCCCTGAGTCTTATTCTGAAATTTGTATGGGCAAGAAAAACTGCTTAACTACTGGTTTACCATTTTCTAAAATTACAGGCATCTTCTTGATTGCCTTTACTTTCTTAATCACTGTAGCTACTATTGGCCCTTTGGCTTTGTGGAGAGATTGTACTTTCTGGATTCTTCCTTTTTCATCAATTTCAAATGTGAGGATGAAGGACACCGTGGAATTATAATATTGGAAAAGATCGGAATCTATCGATAGGTTTTTGAAAAGACGTTGGTTCAAGTTGGCTAAAACTTCATTGGCATTTGTCGTTGTTGCATCAGCAGGTTGAGTTACCGCTTCTGCAACCTTATCTACACTAACCAGGATTGAGTTTTGTGCTTGAGCGTTAGTGTCAACAATAAACAGAAGTACGAATAAAAGACAAACGATGGAAATGGATTGGATTTTCATGGCAATGGTTTTTAATGGAATTGTTAGATAGATGAGGTTTTGTTGGAGTTCGGCAGAGTCATGTTGGACAAAGTGTGTAATAGGCGGCACACTCCATCCAACAGTCATCTCTTGCTTTTATGGTTCTTACATAAACTCAGTGTTAGAAGAAATTCTTTATCTCTTAATTATCTAGTGTACATATAGTTTTCCTGGAACGCCATTGCGGCCAGGGGCGCCGACGAGCACCTTATTGCCATGAATGGCTAGGCCTGTTTCTGTTCCATAGATGGACCCTAATCCGTTATCATCACTTGGGGTCAGTGTTTTGCTCAAATTCCAGTTGCTGCCGCTTCCTTCGTATACAAAAACGGCATCACCATCTTCTGGGCCACTGAATAATTGGTAGACAGGTAAGGAAACTAGAGCCTTCCGGCCTACAACATCCACTCCCAAACCTTGAGCGGCAGTATAAACAGGTACAGGTAAAGTCAGTCCTGCAGTTAAGGATGTTTTCCTTTTACTGGTAGTAAAAACATGTGCAGTATTGCTTCTACCAGCAAAGAATGGTTTAAAGTATACCGTTGCGAGGATGGTATTGCCATTGATAGATACTTGCCGACTTAGAGCTCCAGGGATAGAAACTACTTCTTTGGATACTCTACCAAAACCAGGTGTATAGATAAATACTTTTGAATTAAAAAAATCCCCGTTGGCAAAACCATTTCCTACGATTCTACCTCGGTGCATGTCAATATCCCAGAAGAAGTTTCCGGATCCCATTCTGCCAGCTTCATTCCAACTTCTACCATTGTAACGATAATAGATTATTTCTGATGAAATAGAAGTGGCACTGCGAGCAGTTACTGCCATAGCCTTTAAGTCCATCGCTACGTCCTCTCCGAAAAAGGACACACCGCCTGGCGAATTAATAGTCTGCTTTTCAACCCAAGTCCCTCTCTCGTTTTTAAAAAGAATCACACTTCCGTCATTCCAGTTATTTTGAGGAGAACCCGGATTGCCCACGGCTAACCAGTCTCCAGCGGAAGATAGGATGGTACCACCATTGTTAGGAATGGATAAGCTTTGAGTTTTATCGATACGGCTTCCACGGTCTGTATATATACTCACTTCTCCGGCATCCCCTACAATAATATGATTGCGGTTGCTAGCTACACCATAGCCAAAGTTACCACTAGCTCCAGCAGGTGAAAGAATAGCCTCGCCACTCTTGGTGCGAACTAGGTTTTGAGTGCTTGCGGGTTGATCCGTCGCCATCAACTCTAACTGCTCTCTTAACCTAGCACGCTCTTCTGTTTTGGTTTCGCTAACAAAATTGTTATAGAATGAACGAATCTGCGCTTCTCCCATTTCTCGAGTTGGCAGATTATACACCTGTTGTAGAACATTTGATTGTTCCTCAAGGGAAACATTTTCCGCTTCAAGGGCAGCTTCCGCTGGCGTGCCTTCTTCAAAAGGAACCTTTTCGCAACTAGCGAAGAAAAAAGTAATTCCGCATAATAAGGCCAAAACACTAGCGGAGGATAGTTTAAAAATAATTCTTGAAGTCTGCATGTTTATGACAAATTGTATAGGTGAAAAATTGATGTTGAAGTCTTGTTTTTCTAGGCATGGCTGCGCCAAAGCAGTAAAAGGTCATTTCCTTTTGTGCATTTATCAATCTCTTCGGGGACGTTGAAAGTCTTCTACTTCAATACGCTATTCCGCTTCCACATTTTCTTTCAAAAGTTCCCGTCCATTTATTTTGTTATCGAATATGTAAGCAAGTTAGGGGAGAAGGGAAGAAAATGTTGGGACAAATATCAAATATTGTTCATAAAAAATAAGCACTCTATTCATAATAAACTTTGATAGTCAATAGATTAAATACACTATACAGTTATTTCAAACAATATACATACGGTAAATTAATCAAGTTTTGTAATTAAAAACATTAGAAAATCACAGCAAACTAAGGCTCAACAAGTGTACATTCTGCTAGTATTTGCCGAAGTGCTCACACTTGCCTTGAATATTAAATCTCCCTATTTTTACTCCACCACTCCTACTAGAGCACATTCAAACACCCGATTTATCATCTCATGGCTATATTGACCAGGAAGTCAGATCTCAAGCTTATCCTAGAAGACCTCTTTCAACAGTACGAAACTGGAGGTTTACCTCTATTTATTGATCAATTTGATAGGCAGTTGCTTCAGCAAAAAGTAAAATTCCCCTTATTGGAGTTTGCGGCAGTCTCGATACACTCCTTTTTTGACAAAAGCTTACACATACACATCTGTGAAGAAATCGCAACCTTTCAAACCATTGGCGGAAATGTAGTAATTGGCATCCTCTTAAAAGAGCGTTTACCTCAGCACCTGAATGAGTCCTTCTCTAAGGCTATTCAATTTATTGCTCAAGGAAAAGAGTGGTATGTAAGTGATATTATTGGAGAACGGGTCTTCGGTAATGGGGTTCTACAATTCCCATCCCAGGCGCTTCCACTGCTTCAGCAGATGAGTGCTCATGAGAGTCAGTGGGTCGTTAGGTCTATTGGAGCTGGAAGCCATTTAGCAACCAAGCGAGGGTTAGAAGAACCAGTGGCACAAGAGGTTTTTCAGTTATTACTCCAATTGGGAGGAAGCACCAATTATCAGGTCCGCCGAGGGATTGGCTGGGCGGCCAAAACCATGGCCAAGTTTCACCCGAATGTAATCGAGCTCTATCGATCACAATTACAGGAGGAAAAGATTGGCAATTGGTTCAGAAAAAAGGTTAATATCGGCCTAGAAAGACATCGCCATGCCCAATCCAATTGAAGTTAAGTCTGTACTCAACAAATTGAAGAAACGCGACAGTTGGTTTCTTTGTGATTATACGGTCAACATGTATAGCGGCTGCTCTTTCAATTGTTTGTACTGCTATATTCGCGGCAGCAAATATGGCACACACATGGAACGCAATCTGGGCGTAAAAGTCAATGGCCTAGAGCGACTGGAAAAACAGTTGGCAACGAAAGCTAAAAAGGAACAATACGGCTTTATTGTCGTTTCTTCTGCTACCGATCCTTATTTACAATTCGAATCTGAATATCAATTGACCCGTCAAGCGCTGGAACTAATATTACAATATCGCTTTCCCGTTCATATCCTCACCAAATCAGATCTGGTCATTCGCGATCTGGATTTACTCGAATCAATTGATAAAGCAGCAATCCTCCCAGACGATCTTCAAAAAAGATTGGGGAGAGGCACCTTAATCACCTTTTCCTTCTCAACAGTAGATGAACAAATTGCTAAGATTTTTGAACCTGGGGCTACTAGCCCTATCGGACGTTTGGCGGCCTTGCGAGAAGTGAAGGCGCAGAAGCTCATGGCAGGGATTAGCATGATGCCACTAATCCCTTATATATCTGATGTAGGTGAACATCTAGAATTAATGTTTGACACTTTTTCCAGCGCGCAGGCAGACTATTTACTGCCAGCCACCATCACGCTCTTTGGTAGTAAAGCCTCAGATAGTAAAACCTTGGTGTTTAGGGCCGTAAAAAAGCACTACCCTCATCTCGCAGATCGATATCAACGCTTATTTGCCCAGGGCAATGAACTCCCAAAATATTACCGAGATGCTTTTCATCGCAAGATGAAAGAACTAGCAGTTACTTATCAAATTCGAGATCGAATCCTCGCTCGCTAGAAGGCGTCTTTTTTCAATTGCTCCACCGCATAATTTGCAGCTCTTGCTGTCAAAGCCATGAAGGTCAGGGATGGGTTTTGCGTCGAAACAGAAGTCATGCAAGCCCCATCTGTAACAAAGACATTGGAACAGGCATGCATTTGATTCCATTTGTTCAACAAGCTTGTCTCGGGATCGTGCCCCATTCGCACCCCTCCCATCTCATGAATATCTAGGCCTGGAGCTTGCTTCGTGTCTCGAGTTTTTATCTCTGTAAATCCAGCCTTTTCATACATATAGGTAAATTGTTCAAAGAAGTCCTGGATCATCTTCTCATCATTATCATCATAATCGATATTAGTCTTTAAGAGCGGAATCCCCCATTCATCTTTGGCAGATGGATCCAAAGCCACGAAGTTGCTTTCTTTCGGGATCGTCTCGCCCATCATATGTGAACCAACGCGCCAGGGTCTATAGTCCTTCGTACTCAAAAGATTCTCTCGCATATCCATGCCAACACCCTTGCCATTCACATCTCGTCCACGGGTAGCCGAAAAACCGGCTGCATATCCTCTTAAGAAATCCGTTTCTTGGCGGTAAACATTCCTAAAGCGCGGGATATAACCAGCAGTTGGCCTGATGCCTTCCGTCTTGAATTCCTTATGTCCTTCATGAACAGCATTGATCTTTGCTCTATAATTGTGAAAAGCCACGTACTTACCCAATAGTCCATTGTCATTCCCCAAGCCATTAGGGAAGCGAGAAGAAATGGAGTTCAATAGGACTAAGTTAGTATTGAAAGTGGCTGCGTTTACGAAAATGATCTTAGCAAAATACTCTGTCGTTTCCTTCGTGTTTGCATCCACAACACGAACACCCGTTGCCTTATTTTCTTTTTCATCAAAAATGATGGAATGAACAACAGAATGTGGTCGTAAACTAAGGTTACCCGTTTTTTGAGCCCAGGGAATGAGGGTTGAATTGGCATTAAAATAGCCGCCGTAAGGGCACCCTCTTTGACACAATCGCCGATTTTGACAAAGTCCTCTTCCTTGTTCTCGGAAAATCGGACGATCCTCCGTAACATGAGCAGTACGTCCGTAGATGACATGTCTATCCTCAAAATTCTCATTAACACTGCCCTGGAAATGTTGTTCTACACAATTGAGATCCCATGCCTTCAGAAAATCACCATCAGGCAAAGTATCCAAACCATCCCGATTACCACTTACCCCAATAAATTGTTCCACATAAGTATACCAGGATTCGAGATCCTTATAACGAATAGGCCAATCCACTGCAAAACCATCCCGCTCCGGCCCTGCAAAATCATAATCACTCCAACGTTGCACCTGGCGAGCCCACATGATCGATTTCCCACCTACCTGATAGCCTCGAATCCAATCAAAGGGCTTATCCTGCACATAGGGATGATCCGTATCTTTTACAAAGAAATGCATAGCATCCTCTCTGTAGGCGTAGCAACGGCTAATAACCGGATTATCTTTTTTAACGGCATAAGGAATCTGCCCGCGATGAGCGAACTCCCAAGGTTGCATAAAAGTGGTTGGATAATCTTTCAAGTGCTCCACATTTCTTCCTCTTTCCAATAGCAAGGTTTTTAATCCCTTTTCACATAGCTCTTTTGCGGCCCACCCTCCGGTCATTCCCGCTCCAATTACAATGGCATCATAATGATGTGTTGTATCTGCTGACATGTTTCTTTTTTAGTTCTTTTTGTACGCTTATCCAATAATTTCACTTCAACCTCTATCGCCCTCTACCCTCCCACAGGTACACAGCCCAGGTACCTACCCGGAGCAAATTCATAATCCAAATAGTTGGTCAGGAAGTACTCTGAAGAAGTGAAATGTCGCTGAGTCAATCCGCGGGTCGTATCGTAGAAATATTGAATTTCTTTCGGAGCGCTTCCTCCGGCTTGTAATTCAGTAAGCAGTTCCGCTGCTTGTATTTCATCCAAACGCTTATACGTACGCTCGAATTTATCCTGAAGGTATTGCTCAAAGCCCTGCAAACCAGCCACAAATCGCTCTATATCTTCAGGCTCGTAACAATCATTTACCATACGAAGTACAAAGTCGGTGCGTGTTTCTGGTGTACTTACTCCCAGGTCTTCTACTGGCAAGACCTGATTCGCTAACCACTCGAGTGAACGCCATTGGTTACGTTCTAATGGTATATTTTCCAGAATAGGGACAGGAGCAAAATCACAAGCAGGTAATATCGCTGCAGTAGCCGAAATAACAGCTATTCTTTGTAAGGCTTGTCTTCTTTTCATGTTTATAAAGATAAGTAGGTCCTATCTCAAAAAGTACGCTTTATCTGCTAGAAGCTATTCGTTTTCTGTCCATTTAGCACTCCCCCACCATTCATTGTTGGGATCGTAATCCTTTGCTAAAAATCTCAATCGTTGGGCTTCTAACCTTGGCCAACGTTCATTGATCACCTTTTCCAAGTAAGCTTTCTCCAAGTCCTCCTTATAATCGGGATCTCTTTCTGGAAACCTCGCCCCCACCTCTTCCAGGTAAGCAAACAAGGTTTGGCTCAAAGCCTTGACCTTCTCTGGATTATCTGTAGCAACATTCTTTGTTTCACTAAGATCTGCGGTCAAGTTGTACAACTCCTCCCGTTCGTCTTCGTAGTAATGGATAAGCTTCCATTCTCCTTCTCGAATAATGGAAGAGGGCTCGCCACCTTGATTGCCATAATGTGGATAATGCCAGACCAGAAAACGATCTGCGATAGCTTCTCCTTCGATCACGGGGAGTAAACTTACCCCATCCATGTGCTCCGCTGGACGCAAAGGTAAACCAGTAAGATCCAGAATCGTAGGATAGAAATCCGTACCATTAACTGGAACATCCACCTGCTTCCCACCATCCGTCACACCTGGCACCTTGATAAAGTAGGGCTCCCGAATCCCGCCTTCAAATTGATATCCCTTTCCGGCACGCAAAGGCAAATTCGAGGTCGCAAAAGCATCCCCTGCCGCTACCCCGCCATTGTCCGAAGTAAAGACCACGATTGTATTATCAGCGATGCCTGCCGCCTCAAGGGCATCCAATACGACACCAACGGCATCATCCATCGCTTCTACCAGGCCTGCATATACGGGGTTATCTTGAACTTGTCGGATGGGGAGGTATCGTCCCATTTCAAATCCAGATTCTGCCACCCCACTCGCCTCCGCTTTATCTCGATACTTGGCCCACTTCTCTTGTGTGGTTTGAATGGGGCCATGCACAGCATAGAAGGACAGGAAGGCGAAAAAAGAGGTGTCTTTATTAGACTGGATAAAGGCAGCTGTTTCTTTGGCCAGGCGCATTGAGAGATTCTCTCCCTCTTTTTCATTCTCTAGGTTCGGGTTGGTCCACGGTGAGAAGTAGCCACCAATAGGACTACCCTTATCCCATCCTCCTTTATTGATGTCAAAGCCATGATCAGTAGGCCAGGAGCCTTCACTACCAATGTGCCATTTACCAGCGAAAAAGGTGCGATAACCACCTTCTTTCATTGCCTCTGGCAGGGTCGTATATTCATGAGGTAGATGTCGTACGTACTCTGGAGGAAGTAGTTGGTTAAATCTACCTGCTTCTCTCCACTTTTCTCCGGTCTTCGCTCCGATCCAATCCGTAATGCCGTGACGAGCTGGTGTTTTCCCGCTCATGATACTTGCTCGGGAAGGACTGCATACCTGACAGGCAGCATAGCCATTGGTAAAAACCATTCCATCATTGGCTATCCTATCTATCTGCGGGGTTTCGTAGTATTGGCTTCCCATGCAGCTTAGGTCACAATAGCCTAGGTCATCGGCGAGGATAAAGACCACATTAGGAGGCGAGGGGCTAACAGGCTGCTCTTCCTTGCAAGAATATAGGCTTAAGCAGCACAGAAAAAGCCCAAAATAGATTAGGTTTCGCTGGTTCATTCGTCTTGTTTTAATGGTTTCCGTAATAAGAACCAATCAGTCCAAAAAGATAGAACTTCTACACATTGATTCTTTCTACTGCCTAAACTTAATGATTTTTCACCGCTCCTCTTAAGAGACGAACCAGAATTTTAAGTCCACCTAAAAGTTGCAGAAGATAGCTCTACTAAAGGCCGAATCCTCTGTCTAGATACTTCCTTCCGCTATGAGGAACTGAAGCACGGTCTTGTGTTTTAGTACCTCCGGCATATATGCTTGTGCGTTGTTATGGCCGACGTAAGAAAAGTCGAATCAAGAAATCATCATGCTGAGGCGCGATGTGAAGCTTCTCGCTAAACCATAGAGACTTGAAAACCACAAAAGGAAAATTCTATCTCTGCTTCTGGCATTATATAAATAGAAGAGCCCACTCAATGCCAAGGTGCATTACTCTTGTATTAAAGGCGAAACAACTTAGTTTACTTACAAGCTAAAGTGTATTTTAATTTGTTGAGCTACTTTCTCAGGGGACAGGTTCGTATTGTCGATTCTGTAAATTTTCTTTCCTTGAAACTCTCCTTCCTGGGAGTTCATCCGATATTCCTTTTCATGATATAGTAAGACTTTTTCTGACCACTCAACATCTCGTTTTGATGGCTTAGCTGCCAAGCGATCTTCATGTCGATTCCGCTGAAGCCGTTCTTCTAAATTCGCACGCAATTCAACAAGGCATATCTGAGCGTTGTACGGCTTAAAAACTGCGATGACTTCATCAATAAAATCTTCATCCTCCTGGCAATCAAAATCCCAAACAATAGTAAAGATTAAGCCCTCCAGGTCACTCTTGGCCACCTCTGTAAAGATTCCAAAGCGAATATCGTTGACCAACTTACTGAAACTAGGCGAATCAAAAGGAAAGAAATTCAGGACCAATTCAATCGACATATGATTGTGAAACAGCTTCAAATCTGTTATCTTTTCCAAAGCATGTCCCACCGTCATTTTGCCTACGGCGGGCGGACCAATAATTATCACTAATTTCATAGCTAAATTTTTATACTCACCGGGTGAGTACTCACCCCGTCACTTAAATATATTAAATGAAACGGTTTTACTTCTTTCTAGTGCTCATTAGTATAGTTTCTTGTGTCAAACAACAGGTAGACCCAGAGGTAGCGGGTTGGGAAGCACAGGCTGCCAATATTGAAATTATTCGAGATGATTTTGGGGTGCCTCATATTTTTGGGGAAACAGATGCAGATGCCGTTTTCGGACTGCTATACGCCCAATGTGAAGATGATTTTAACCGCGTAGAACGTAACTATATTTGGGCTACTGGTCGGTTAGCTGAGGTAGAAGGTGAAGAAGCACTTTATAGTGACCTTCGAGCTAGACTTTTCATGACCAAAGAAGAGGCTATCGCTCACTATGAGAGTAGCCCAGAATGGCTTAAACAACTTTGTAATGCCTTCGCGGATGGTATCAATTATTATCTACACACTCATCCGGAAGTCAAACCAAAATTATTGACGCGTTTTGAACCATGGATGCCCATGTACTTCAGCGAAGGATCAATCGGTGGAGATATTGAGCGCGTATCTACTGCAAGAATCAAAGCGTTTTACGAAAAAGATGAATCTCTTTCCTTGAATGAACATGGAGATGGTCTGATTCATTTTGATCCTGAAGACGAACCTAAGGGATCTAATGGAATCGCCCTTTCCGGTGACCTAACAGAATCTGGCAATGCAATGCTCTTAATTAATCCTCATACTTCTTTTTACTTCAGAGGTGAGGTACATGCCGTTAGTGAAGAAGGTCTAAATGCCTATGGGGCGGTAACTTGGGGGCAGTTTTTTATCTACCAAGGATTCAATGAGAAAACAGGTTGGATGCATACTTCCACTTACACCGATGTGATCGATGAATTTGTAGAAGTGATAGAGGAAGCAGATGGAAAAATGAGGTACAAATATGGAGACGAAATGCGAGATGTGGAGCAATTGGAAGTAACGCTAAAATACAAGGACGGGGAAAATGGAATGAAAGAAAAAACCTTTCCGATGTACCGCACTCATCATGGCCCCGTAACACACAAAATAGATGACAAATGGGTATCTACCGCCTTGATGTGGGAACCGGTAAAGGCTCTTACTCAATCGTATGTCCGCACCAAACTAGGTGGTCATGATGAATTCCGGGCCATGATGGACATCCGCACCAACTCCTCCAACAATACAGTATATGCTGATGCCCAGGGGAATATCGCCTACTATCACGGCAATTATATTCCTATTAGAGATGTCCAGTTCGATTACTCCAAACCCATAGATGGTAGCAATCCTGCCACAGACTGGCAAGGGCTGCATCCTGTCGATGAGGCAATTGTAGTCGTTAATCCTCCGAATGGATGGATACAAAACTGCAATTCCACGCCTTTCACTTCAGCAGCTGAAAACAGTCCAAAAGCAGAAGATTACCCGTACTATATGTCCCTGAATCGGGAAAACTACCGAGGTGTTCATGCCATCCGATTACTAACTGGAGCTAAAGACTTCACATTAGACAAGTTGATTGAAATGGCGTATGAGCCCACCCTACCTGCTTTTGAGGTACTGATCCCAGGACTTATCAAAGCCTACGATCAATCCGGGCAAAAAGACCCTGCACTCAAAGAAGCTGTGGAGGTGTTAAGAACATGGGATTTTAAAACATCCGCTGAATCCGTAGCTATGTCCCTAGCTCACTTCTACGGTACGACGATTTTATCCGAAGGAGAAGCACCAGAGGGTACCAGAGGAATTGCTGCCTACGAGTACTTTGCTAATGGCAATCCACCTGCAGAGCGTTTGGCTCTGTTTAGTAAAACCATCGACAAGCTTACGGAAGACTTCGGAACATGGAATACCCCTTGGGGTGAAATCAATCGGTTCCAGCGACTCAATGGAGACATTAAATCTCAATTTGATGACGACCAGCCTAGTATTCCTGTAGGCTTAGCATCTGGTCGATGGGGAGCACTAGCAGCCTATGGCGCAAGAGGAGTACAAAACACCAAGAAATTATATGGAACCCGTGGTAATAGCTTTGTGGCCGTAGTTGAATTTGGAGATAAGGTAAAAGCTAAAAGTATGTTAGCTGGAGGACAAAGCGGGGACCCAGATTCTCCGCATTTCTATGACCAGGCCCAACGATATGTAGATATCCAATTTAAGGATGTGCCTTATTATCGGGAGGACATCGAGAAGCGGGCTGAGGAAACCTATCAACCAGGGAAAAGAGAAAAGTAAGCCTAAGAAAAAAAGAATGAGGATCCGGAAAATTCTAGGTCCTCATTTTTTTATAATTGATTTCGCAGTTCTATTCTTTGTGCAAGCAGCTCCAACCTTTTATTAGTCTAAACCCGATCCTAAATGTTTAGTGTCGCCCCACGCTTATCCTTACAGGAATGCAACAATTTCATCAACTACAAAGTCTGTGCGAGGAATTCTAAAATGCCCTGTTCCTTCCACTTCCATAAATTTGCTAACTGGCCATTTATCATGTATTCATTTTGACTGGGCAATAGGAATAACTCGATCATTCTTATCGTGAATAATTAAAACCTCCTTCCCGTCAATCTGAGGCGCAAATGAGCTGACATGCAAGGAAAAGGCTAATGGAGTTGCGCCAGTTTACTCAATGCTTTATTGTTCCCTTCCGAGGACTGTTCTATCAACGTATGGTTAACAGCTTCTGGCTATTTAATCGACAAGGGATTTTGACTAAAAGGGTGACTCAAAAACACAAAAATTGTTAGAGAACCGTCTTTTTTGGCCTAAACTGCATCTATAGAAGGGAATTGTGCCAATAAGCCAGCCTTCTTGGTCACTTTTCTTCCATTAAAACTACCAAAATCACACCTTTCACAGTATGAAAAAATGTATTCTATTTTTAGCGCTAGTACTAATCGTTTTCTGCAATCTTCAGGCTCAAGATGAAGCTAAATACCAGCAATTAATCACAGAAGCGGAGAAACTCTATGACCAAAAGGAATTCAAGAATTCAGCGGCAAAATACACCGAAGCATTTGTCGCCTTAGGTAATAAGGGTTATATCAATGATCGCTATAATGCTGCTTGCTCTTACGCGCTATCCAATCAAATTGACTCTGCTTTTGTACAGTTATTAAAAATCGGCAATGGAGGACATTACACCAATTACAAACACCTCCTTCGAGATACAGACCTCTCTTCTCTCTACGAAGACCCTCGCTGGGAAGAGGTGAAAAAATATGTAAAAGCGAATAAGGAAAAACAAGAGGAAAACTATGATAAACCACTTGTCGCTAAACTGGAAGAGATTTATGATGAGGATCAAGGTCCACGCCGCAAAATTGCTGCCATCGAAAAAGAACATGGCTGGGAATCTCCACAAATGAAAGAGTTGTGGAAGGAAATTGAAGTCAAAGATTCTATCAACCTTATTAAGATCATGGAAATCCTGGATGAACGCGGTTGGTTGGGTGCAGACGTCATTGGAGGGCAAGGGAATCAAACTTTGTTTCTTGTCATCCAGCATGCTCCGCTAGAGGTTCAGAAAAAGTACCTCCCCATGATGCGAGAGGCAGTGAAGAAAGGAAATGCCAGATCCCGTAGTCTTGCCTTATTGGAAGATCGAGTAGCACTTAGACAAGGGGGGCGGCAACTATATGGATCACAGGTTGGACGTGATCAAGAAACAGGGGAATACTATGTACTCCCTCTAGATGATCCAATGAATGTGGACAAGAGAAGAGCAGAAATGGGATTAGGCCTCTTGCAGGACTACGTAGGTCGATGGGGCATTACTTGGGATCCTGAGGCATACCTAAAAGAACTCCCAGCCATAGAAGAAAAACAAAAAAAGAAATAAGGACGTTTTTTCAAGAAGGCCTTGGAAGTGAAGAAAACAGCCAAGGCCTTCTTGTTATCTATCGATAAGTAAAAGAAAACTACCATGAATTCCTCCAAACCCTTTGGCTATTTAATAATAAACATCATCGCCCTTACCGCTCTCATTTCTGCTTGCACCCCTTCTCTAGATTCCGTCACATCCGGAAAGCAAGGCTGGCAATTGGTATTTCGAAATGGACCTGACGGGGAAACGATAAGTGGAAGTAAGTCCGAATTATTAGAAGCAGTTCGCAATGGCTACCCTATTCGTATGGGCTGGGGAATCCGGCGCGCAAGTGATACCACCAAATCCGTTGAACATGTTGCAGATGCTGTATTTATGACAATAGCTAATGGAACTGAAGTATTTGCACAGACGGTACAGATCATTGGACAGGCCCCAGACCTGAACAGCTCTGATATCAAGATGCGTTTCCGGGAGCAGAACAAATGGGTGAAAATGGCAGGCACGAATGGGTATTCCACTGGCCTAATGGTCAATTACTTACAGGATACATTAGTCAATTATGGTCAGGATCGGAAAGCAGGCACCAGCTGGTATGTCAACTATGGAATCATCCCGCCTTCCAATCGTGAGGCCAAACCACTATGGGACTAATCAACATCCCTTAGTACCTCAATAGTCTATCTATCAACGGTTGAATTTGCTTATGTCGATCTGCCGAGCCTCCCGTCAACGTACTACGGATATTCCCTTTCTTGTCTATGATTATATGGGTAGGATACCCCTGCACACGATAAGCATCCGCTTGTTCAAAGGCATCCGGAATAATCTGGTATTTGAAAGGGGATTCAGTTAGAAACTGGGATAGAGAATCTTTATCATCGAGGGCAAAAGCAATAAAAACGACTTCTTGCTGATCATAGAGCCCAACCATCTCATTGAGTCCAGGAATCTCAATCCGACAAGGCGCACAACCAATAAACCAAAAATTCAGTACGACTACTTTTCCTTTCAATTCTTCCAGGCTATAAGTATTTCCTTCTATATCTGTCACCTCAAATGGAGTGGCAGTCACCACTTCTTCTTCATAGAAGAGTCGGCGTAGCAATGCCTCCGCATAAGTATCAAAATCAGTCCCTCTATTGGCTAATTCTTCTTCAAACAACATTTCAGCCATGGCCTTGGCTTCAGGCTCACCTTGATCCGCAGCAATCAGATAAGCCTCAACTGCTGCTTCATACTTCTTCAGCGCACTCAATATCTGTCCTTTTTGTTGAAAGTGATCAGCCGATAGTTTTTTCGTATTCTTTTCGATTAGCTGAATCACCTCCCAAGCAGATGCCGGGTTCTCATTTTCTTTATAGGCAGTCATGATCTGCATCAAGTAGTAGGGAATGTCCATTGACCAGGTATGATGGTGTTTCATCATTAAGTATGGATCTATAAGTTTATTGGTAGCACTTTTTAATAGTTTATCTACATCTATACCTGTTGGCTTACTCTTCGCCAAATGATAATACAATAGCGGGTCACTATCATCTTGCTTTATCCAGTATTGAGCAGCAGTCATCAGAGCTTCAGGATTAACCACTTGGTCTTTTTCATAGAATAACCTCAACTGGCCTTTAGCAATTGGGTTCTGAGGATGCTTTAGAATAAAGGATTTCATGCTTTGCTTCAGTAGAGAATCAGGAGCAGATTGTGCAAAGCTTTGATACTGGAACCATGAATAAGCCTTCTCTATTAAGGCTGATTGCGGGAATTTGCTCATTAGTTCCCCTAAGGATTCTCGCGCTAATTCCCATTCACCGAGTTGGGTATAGCCGACAGATTTGGCAAAGTAGTAAGCTGCATTTTTCACTCCTTGGCCTTCTATTTCGGCCAACTCTTTGCGAATGATCAATGCTACAGAATCTTTTGCGGTATAGGCGAGCAATTGCCAGCGGGTTTGATATACAGTGAAATTATCGGGATACGCCGTCAATTCAGCTTTATAAAGCTCAGGATTTTGCATCAACTCTTGCTGGTGAGCATTACGATATAAGTGGCCATTTTCGTCTCTGGCTTTCACCACTAGCATTGAACGACGATCATAGGTAGTCCCTGATTGAAATTGCATAGAATAGGCCGAAACGCCTTGCTGTACTTCAATCTCAACAGCAAATCGGCTCTCCATTTGCTTCATGGGAACAAGATCTGTTTCCTGGGCATTTTCCTGATCCATCGAGGTCCATCGCATATAGACATCATCCCCTAATTGGAACTGACTGGCGCTATCAGGCTGGTAATAGATAGTGATTTTTGAGCCCCAACTTGGCTCACTATTTGAGACGCTAACAGGCTGTGCTAAACATAGCACAGAATAGAAAAGGCCACAGAGAGAGAAGAGTAATTTTTTCATACGTAAAAAAGGCTTTTGATTGATAGAGACTGAAGAACCCAAAAAAGTTTCAATTCTGAATCAAAGAAGCCTTCTTCCCTCTATTCCCCCTTTAACTGCACCAGGATGTCGTCCAGATGGTTTCTGATCAGTGAAAAGTGTCCTTCATCAGGTAAAAGATGAAGTTTCGCATTGGGGAGTTTTTCTGCATAGTAATATCCTCTATAGCGGGGAGACATTTTGTCTTTATCTCCATACCAAAGTTCCATTGGTACTTGAATTTGTTCAAGGTCGATCTCCCAATCAGAAACATAAAGCCTCCATTCTTGAACAACTCCATCAACTCCTTGCCGGTAACTCTCTAAGCTTCCCTTAATAAAATCTCGGCCATACTCAGGAGAAGTTTTCAAGAGCATCCGATCTGGTTTAGGCAGGTATTTTTGTAGTTGTTTGAGTCGCTTTTCGGGTTTATTTCTTAAGGTTTCATAATCCTTTTGTATAAACTTTCTCAACTGCTTATCCTTCTCCCAGGAAGCAAACCAGTGTACTAGTTTGACAGGAAACCACATGCCCTTTTTAGTCCCTTTGTAATCATATGGAGCTGCCCCTGCAACAATGGCTGCCTTGAGCAAACGATTGGGGATTTCCTGGGCGCATGCGAGCACATGCGGTGCTCCCCCGGATAGCCCAAACACAGCAAATCTATTGATGTATAGCGCATCAGCGAGTTGACGAACATCGTCCGCCCAATCAAGAAAAGATCTCCCAGGATGTGGACTTGAATCACCAATCCCTGGCCGATCTGGAGCAATTATCTTTACCCCCAAATCCTTAGCGGTTTCATCCATAAAGCTCGCTGAGAGGCGGCTCTCTTGCCCGCCATGAAAATAAAAGACTGGTGTGCCCCAGGGATCCCCATACGCAGCATAAGACAAAGTTCTTCCATCATTCAATACAATGGAACATTCTTTTTTCTTAGCCAATAAGGGTTGCATAAATCCAGTTGCAAACGCGATCAACATTAACATTCGGATGGCCATATTCTACAGTTTGAAACAAGGTAAAATGTAAGAGTTGGCTTGATAAGCGATTTCCATTGCGCAAACCACTTAAAGCACATATCCCAATTTTGTATTTTCTCAAGGAGAAATCGTTCCAAGATGTAAGGCCGAACGCATTTAGGAAGGGTAAAACAATAGGGCACAATACATCATGCCCTATTCTCTTTCTTTGTGTTAGCTGTAAATAGACTTAATTTGTTCCACTTTGGATGGTTTCTGCTTCCTTCTTTAAGTCCGATGCAAACTGCTCAAAGGCTTCATCAAATGGAGGGATGTATTTTGCATACAAAGGGAACATCAAGCCACCCATCTTTTCATCCATACTGAAGCGGAGCTTACCTTCCCCCTCTGGGCTTAGCGTAAAGATTCTTTTTCCCTTACCGTCTCCCCAGACCATTCGTTTCTCGGGTACAAACTCCTTTACCTTGATTTTGAAGGTGCGTTTGTCATCCAGCGTAGATTTTAATCTGATCTTTTCTCCCAACTGGATTTTCCCTTCTAGAGAGGTAATCGTGGAATTCCAGCGAGGGAAATCCCCAGCGTTCGTCAATAAAGCCCATACAATCGCTGCATCAGCATCAATGGCAATACTCACCTTTGTTTGGCGGCTAAATGTTTTCTTGATGGTACTAGCTTTACCATCTTGGGCCATAGAAGACATAGTTGTCATAATCATCAAAGTCGTTAAGAAATAATGCATTAGAAATACGGTTTTTCAACTTTGACGTAGCAGCCGAAAAAAACGATAGGATTCTTTCCGTTTTCTTAAAAAAAATCTAAGAAGCTATTTGAGTTGATAAATCGAGGCATATACCCTCCTTGTGTACAACCTGGTACAGGCAATAATTGATCGCCAGTTTGGTCTACACCTAATGCAAGCATTTGCTGATAAAAAGTTTTTTTGTACTGTGGCTGCACCTCGGATAGTTTAACCAGAACATGGTAACCTCCTCTGGTTTGCACAATAGTCAAGCAGGAGCGATTGACAATCCCATTTAATCGATCAAGATCAAAATCTTTATCGTCAATATCAAAGTCCAGATAGATCTTCCGCCCAACAGTACGCTGTATCACACTCATCACCTCTTGTTGCGGGTTGAAATTTCTGCTATCCCGCTTCAATAGTTCCGTGAGCTGAATAATACTTTCAAATGAAGCTTTCTTTAATCCACGAGGATTAGGGTTGATATAAAGCACCAACGCTTCCTGCGGGGCAGGCTCTCCTTTGATCTTGTAGGCACCAAGTTTGGCCTCCAATTGCTCAATTTTATTGAATAGTCGCTTTTTATCTGAGAGGAATCGACGAAGTTGAGATTTGTCACTGGATTTCATTGAGGGAAGGTACTTTTTGCGCGCAAATAGACAACAGTAGAACTTTTCCCCTTCCTCTAAATCGGGGAGCCAATCGATAAACGCTCCCAGGAGATCAGCGTCTTTTATAATCTGGTAAGTCATTTCAAATTTGGTTTATGGCGTTAAATCTCCATTCCTCTTCTGCCGAAACTTATGTGGTTTCAGAGATTCGTTGTAGGGCCAGCATAGCCTCCTCAGCTCGTTCGACTGGAACAAAAATATGATCGTGGTAATAGGCTGCAATTACATTACAACTGATATTTTCCTGTGTTAACGCATTCGCCACTGCCGCCGTCAAGCCAACTGCCTCCAGTGCCGAATGTATGGTAAGTGTAATCCAGGCCATCGCTACTTCATAATCCCAACCTCTCTCCTTCGCCTCCCTTTCTTCTACTACGACTGTCAAGCCTTCTTCTTCCTTGAAGCTCGCCACTACATCCAGGTCTAATGGAAGCCTTTCTATCTGGAGGGTGCAGAAAACAAATCGGCCTTCTTGCAAGCTTGGCTTCATTCCATTGAGCAATCTTTTAAGATTCATTTCCCCTGCCATACCTTCTTATTTACTAGAAATATCTTTATGATAATTCCATACCTTTCCTTCCAACTTGTATTCCCCTTGAATAGTTTCAATTACTTCTTGAAACCGGCCCAAATCACAAGTATAATAGTCTTCACCGAGTTCGGCCATCACTCGCTTGGCCAATACCAAATCTGCTGGCGTATCCAGGGCAATTTGCAAGCCACTCAAGCGAGGATATTGCGTATTGACATGATGATATTGCCTACCTTCCTCTGGGTGTTCATAGAGATAAAGTGTAACGTGCTCTATATATCGAGAATTGGCCTGTATTTTCTTTTGTAAGGCCTCATAAAAGCTTGTCTTTACAATCTCCACACTCATCCCGAACGGAAAACTTCGGCCCTTTACATTGGAGATAAAATCATAATCATTATTTCGGCAGATTTCAATCATTTCCAAGTAAGTTGGTATATCCAAAAACAAGGCATCCCCATTAATTCGTATCACATAGTCAAAATTCTGAGATTGTGCCGCCGCCAAAAATCGCCCTGAAACATTGTCCAAATCTCCTCGAAAACAATTATAGCCATGTTGGTGACAATACTGTTCGATAATGGTATCGGATGGATCTGTAGAGGTAGCTACGAGTAAGTTCTGCGGCTCACCACTGCGAGAAAATTTCTCGTATAAATAGGATAGTGTTGTATGGCCTTCTATATCTAGCAATATCTTTCCTGGAAGACGAGAAGAGCTGTATCTACATAAAATGATAGTCCCGATTTTCATATTTCTGATTAACTCATTGATATCCACTACAAGAGATTAAACCTCTCCAAAGCATTCACAGCTCCCGAAAAGGAAAAGACAAAAGGTATATAATAAATGGTTCTCCAACAAATCTCGTGTTTTGAGACACTCAAAAATGAAATTTAACGCTTCACTGACACTTATTCATCTCATTTTATGACTGTCTACTAGATTAATAAATAAGACCAATTCGAAAGCAGCCTAACTTGAGTTTACTTACTCCTTCCATTGATAATCCTCATATAGCCAACTGACAAAAATCAAATAGGACAGGCTTGGCTAGCCTTATTTTTGTTGGTAGAAATGAAAAACTTATGGAATTATCTCTACCCTTGGCTCATATTATGACCGTACAATTGCACACCTTGTGTACCGAAGATTGTGCGGATCGATTGGGGCCCATCTTCCGAACGCACAAAATTCACCACATCCCAATTACAGATGAGGAAGGAAGATTAGCAGGTATTATTAGTCAAACTGACTACGAGCGTATTCGCTATGGTGCTTCGCTTTTTCGTAATCCAGATGCCGACGCCTATAATGAAGCACTTTTGAGGTCCCTTAGGGTGTCGGATTTAATGACAAAAGACGTACAAGTTCTTCGTCCAACGGACACCATGGCTCAAGCCTATCAGATATTGAAAGAAAACACCTTTCGAGCCATACCGATAGTAGATAAAGGGAAATTGGTAGGTATTGTCAGCGCCCTCGACCTCCTACATTTTTGTTTCGAAAATTAATAATAGATTATGGGAGACTTCAACATCCGCCCCATCCGAGATGATAGGGATAGGGCTACAATGTATAGAAAGGCCATCAAGGATATTAAGGCCTTTGAACAGTTGATTGCTGATCAGAAGATCGATAAGAGCGCGCCAAAGATTGGTTTGGAACAAGAAATTTGTATCGTCAATACTGAACTTGAACCCGCCAAAGGAGCTTTGCAATTATTGGATGATTTGGATCTACCCGAATACACCAATGAGCTCGCTCTTTTTAATCTGGAAGTAAATGGTCAGCCACTCCTACTCGAAGGTGATTGTTTTAGCCGGGCGGAAACGGAACTCTTAAGGTTATTAAAAGAGGGGAGCACCGCTGCGAAAAGACGGGAAATGCGGTTATTACTCTGTGGTATCTTACCCACTTTGCAGTATAGACATTTGGCTTTTTCCTACATGACTCCCATCAAACGGTATAAGGTATTGAGCAAAATGCTGGCAGATCTAAGGGGGGATAAATTCGAAATATATTTGCAAGGTGTTGATGAATTAATCATGTCTCTTGAATCTGTCTTATTTGAAGCCTGCAACACCAGCTTTCAACTTCACCTGCAAATTCATCCAGACGAATTCCGAGAAAAATACAATTGGTCTCAACTCATTGCAGGACCCGTTTTATCCGCCTGTACGAATTCGCCTCTACTCTTTGGAAGAGAATTGTGGTCGGAGACACGAATTGCGCTCTTTAAACAAAGCCTTGATACTCGAAGTTCTAAAAATCACCTACGTAAGAAATTGCCTCGCGTTTATTTTGGCGAAGGATGGTTGCAAGGACCTCCAGCAGAATTGTGGAAAAATGAGCTGATGCGCTTTCCCTTGCTGCTCACTTCAGATGACTTCGAAGACCCAATGCTACGGCTGCAAGAGAATAAGGTCCCAGATCTACGGGCAATACGATTGCACAATGGAACAACCTACACTTGGAATAGGCTTTGCTATGGTCCCTTTGGAGACAATCCTCACCTGCGTATTGAGTGTCGTTATCTGCCAGCTGGTCCTTCAGTAGTCGATGAAATAGCCAACTTCGCATTCTGGGTGGGATTGATGGAGGGGCAACCAGAAGATCTCCAAAGTTTTTGGCACAAGCTAGACTTTAGAATAGCCAAGGACAATTTCATCAAAGCCGCCAGAACGGGAATGGATTCTGTATTTAATTGGCTAGGGCAATCAATTCCGGCTAAGGATTTACTGGTAAAGATCCTACTACCAATAGCCGAACAAGGGCTACAAAGAAAAGGAATATCGACAAAAGATATTGAACGCTATTTAGGGGTTATCAGAGAACGCGTACAGAAAGAACAAACGGGGGCGCAATGGCAAATCAAAACGTTTAGAAATTTAACACAAAAACAAAGTAGAAGTATTGCCCTTAAAACGATGACGCATCAAATGACTGAATATCAGCAGCAAAACATCCCGGTTAGCCAATGGACAATAAACGGGTATAATGACGCACATCATGTGGATTTCGCCCAACATCAACCCTTACGTGTGGAAGACCTTATGAGTACAGATATCTTCATTGTCCGAGCAGAAGATAGTCTAGCATTGGTAAAACAGATCATGAATTGGAAGAACATCCATCATGTCCCGGTAGAGAATAAAAAGGGCAACTTGATCGGTCTTATCACGGACGGGATCATTGCACGTTCCAAGCTAAGTGACCAAGATCAGTGCTTGGCAAAAGATATCATGATTACAGAAATCATCACAGCAGATGCCAAGGATAGCGTAGAAAAAGCAGCGAGTCTTTTGAATAAGCATCAGTTGAGTTGCCTCCCGGTAACCTATGAAGGCAAGCTTGTTGGTATCTTAACAGATAAAGACCTAAAGAAACTGAATCTCTTAGCCCCGACGGCTAAGGTACCTTAAATAGCTTATTCTTGCGCTAGCCCCCAATGCTTAACAGAATGAAATCAAATTGATGCTGCTGACCTCCAGGAGCTAGACTCTCGTCTAGTAGATAGCTATATCGTAATCCAAAATCTACATCCAACAAACGTATTACCCGGACATCAAAACCCAATTCTACTCCCATAGAACGCATGTTGCGCTGTACATCAAAAGGGTCTGTAATCTGAGCTCGGCCAAAATCATAGAATAGATTTGCCTTCACTCGCTTTACAAAGGCCAAAGAGCCAATTCCTAAGTCCGGATACCAAACAGGAAGCGTATAATTAATCCCCACTTTATAGAAGTTATCAGCCAAAAGACTATTATAACCTCTCGGGTAAACGAAGAAATCCGAGAACCGATAGTTCGCCAAATAGTCTCGAGACTGCATCATTGTGTTAATGAAGAAACTATGTGTCCTTGCAAATCCGGGCAAATAGATATCCCCCCTTAACTGAAATACATTCGCGTTAAAACGATCCGTCCCCAAGGTAGTCCGATATCGCCCATCTACAACTAGGCCCCAGCGCGGATTGATATGTTGCAAGGCTCGGCGATCTAAGCTTCGCCAGAGAAGCCGCAGATCCAAAGCGTTGAAATTTGTGGCCTCCAGTGGATCTTTAAAATATTGGGATAATTGGCTAACTCCTCTGGTGCCTACCAAGATGGAATCTCTATTAGCATTAGTATCAAAGTTGCCTTCAGGATCTAAAGAGATAGCTTGAAAGTTCCCAATCATATCTAAGCGATGGAAAGCGTTTCCTTTCGTAAAGGTCATGGGAATCGAAACACCCGCCGATACTCTATCCTCTGTCCATTCCTCCACGTAGTTGGCCTGTACAATTGTAGTATCATTTAACGCTGACAAGTTGGAAAATAAAGAAGAACGATTTACTCGTGCATAATTAGCACTCAGGATGGGGAAGAATTCGGCATACCGGAGGCCGGCCAATAAAGTCCATTCTTTTTCATTGATATTATAGTAGGCAGTTCCTTCTGCTGAAAGCGTACTAAACTTATTGTCAGATAATATACTTGCGCCATATAGTGGATGCTCTACAGTAGGCAATATACTATGCGGATTAATCAAGCCAGAGAACCTATTGAATTTCTTAACAGGAAACACTTTGCTGGGTACATTTTCAATAATGCTACCTCCTTCCTGTTCAACCAACGCTTCATAATAGCTTATGCCAAACTCTGGGGGCGTAGACATCGCTTTCCATTTGCTGCGATCCAGCTCCATTTTCATGATGTTGTAACCCTCTGGGCCAAAGGCACTATAGGCTAAGGTCTTTTCATCTGGAGATACAGCTGGTTGAAATGCCCCTAGCATATCGTTGGTTATTTGATAAAAAGTGCTTTCTCCAGGTTTAACGGCATAGATATTGTTCACCCCACTGTAGGCAGCCGAAAAGTAGATATACTCTCCTCGACTAAAAGGGTGGGTGATCTGATGTATGGTTGGTGGCAAAATCGCTGTTTTCTGTCCGGTAGAAAGATCAATCAGCTGTAGCTCATTAACCTCTCCCTTTTGTCCTACTACCACAATTTGATCCTCACTTACCCATCGCGGATACATGTAAAACCAATTATCTGGATTGGGAATCTCTACTTGGATCAGGCCGCTGGCCACACTCAAGATGTGCAGGCTATAGTTTTGCGCTTCATCAGTAGCTACGGCTACAATTCGTCTACCGAATTCATCTAGGGCGGGAGAAAAATATTTCGACTTATTGGTTAGTTGCTCTTTCTTGTAATTATCTCGATCAAAAACTCGAATTACTGAAAAGGTTCGGTTGTTCCATCTGATATCAAAATCATATTCAGACCAGCATATTTTACCGCCACCGATAGATAAGGTCGAATTGGGGGCACCTACTATTCTCCCCGATTGAGTAATCCGAGCCTCATTCCCTTCGCTATCTAGTTGATAGTAAGTTGGATTTTCATCATAGGCTCTTTTTTCAACAACCAAGGAGGTATTGCTCCAAAATTGGGGGTTATTATAATCTGTAACTGTTCGTTTTTTACGGTTATTCCATTGGGTAGCCTCAGCAAATTGAAAATCAGATTCTCCTTTGTTTTTCCAAATGCTATCCAATTCTGTAAATGTACTTTCGTACAGTCCCTTTGTGTTCATCCCTGTATGACGCTTCAAACTGGAACTTAGCGGGTAAAATAAACCTTTGTATGAGGTAGCATCCTTAACTACTTTTCCCCAAATATCTTTACCGTAATGCGTTCGCGCATGTGTGGTCAAATAATAGCCCAACCCATACCAATCCGGTACGAAGTCTTTCAAGGAACCTGCAGAAGCTTTTTCATAGGTATAGTTAAGGTCATTCAAGCGGAGTGCTCGATATTCCATATCAAAGGCTGGCAAGCGTCCTCTCCCAGAGGAAGTCAAGGCCGTTTCCGTACCTACCGCATCCCCTTCAAAGAACCATCGTGGCAAAGCCGTAGCTGTAAACCCGCCCCAGGTCCAGGAGCCCAAAATGGATTTAAAAAATTTAGTGATACCTCTATTCGCATTCCCAAATTGCTGCACATGCCTATACTCATGGATAGCTAATATATCAAGCCAATCTGTTGTACAGTTAAACTGTGGAGGGGTGAGGTAGAATTCCGATCGAAATGGTCCTACTGTCACAAATCCATTTGGAATAACTGTCTGGTTTTGTAGTAAAATGGTCACCTTCTGTTTCTTTTCTCCAATGGAGGCATTATCCCTATCCCAGAGATAGTGTACCACATTGGCCACACGTTGGGCTTCCTCCTCATTCCCTTTTGGGAAAATCACTTGTACTTTATCTGTTTTTATTTGCTGCCACTTTAAGGAAGGCGGGTTGATCCCAATTGGGTTGGAAGGTACTTGAGCTATTCCGACACCCATCCAAATTAAAAGGGTGAATAGTAGCAAAATCTTTTTGGTCATACTAGTTCATTTTGAAGGTAGAGGGAAATGGTGTCAATTGGGCTCTGAGGTCGAAGTAATGATTGGTAGACATGTGTATTGAATGTCTGGCCCTTAGCACTATCTCGCCAATACCATTTCCGCTTCCGTCCAAAGTTATTCAAAATTGGGGGAAATTTGTGTCGGGCGCTAGCTAAGGTAAAGATGAATCGAATTCGACAAGCAATCTAGCCACTTTCCGAATGTTGGTAGATCGATATCCTGCAAGACAATTCCTATAGATTCGACCTACGAACAACAATACTATGCCTAGTGATTCCTTTAAATAATTCGTACCTTTGCGCCCTACTAATTCCACAAGTTTTAACTTCAAGAACCATTTTAGAGAAATCTCGTGGACAATCATAAAATGAGATGAATAAGCGCCCGTAGAAAGCGATGCATTTCATTTTTGAGTGTCTCAAAACACGAGATTTGTCGAAGAACTATAAAAAATTATGCGTCAGTTACTGGAGACCGAACAGAAAGCGCTCGAAATCAACCTAAATGAAACAGTATATGGCACCTTTGCAGAAATAGGTGCCGGACAGGAGGTTGCTCGTCATTTTTTCCAAGTGGGGGCAGCAGCAGGGACCATAGCCAAAACCATGTCGGCCTATGACAAGGTATACTCTGATCAGATATATGGCACCGAGGCCAGTGGTAGATATGTATGTGAAGCACGCATCTACAAGATGCTGGACCATGAATACGAGTTGATGGACTACCGCCTACGGAATGAAAGACCTGAGACCAATTTCTTTGCTTTTGCCGATACCGTTTCTGCCATCAACTACACCAAAACCATTAAAGGAGATGGTTGGATGGGCATTCGCTTTCAACTGGACCCGCATAGTGAGCCCAATGACATCGTACTCCACGTACGTATGCGTGATAAAAACAATCAGCTACAACAACAAGCCATTGGAATCTTGGGCGTCAATTTGATTTATGGATGCTTCCATTACTATAAAGACCCTGAATTGTTGTTGCAGTCCTTGATGGATAGCTTACAGGGACGTGTTAAGATCGATATGATCCGCTTAACTGGTCCTAATTTTGAGGATGTCGACAATAGATTACTCAGTTTGTGGTTGGTCAAACATAAGTTATCAGAAGTAGCCATGTTTGGACCTGATGGCCGAAATATTCACGGATCAGAATTTCTATATAGAAAAAATGTGTTGGTTGTGAGGGGCAGTTTCCGTCCTGCCACATTGGTTAATATGGATATGATCCGAACCAGTTATCAGCAATTCCGGAACGACCCTAAGGTTGACACCCAAAAGACTTTCCTACTCACGGAAATTACAATGGACAACCTCCGTGCGCATGGAGAATTAGATGAAAGAGACTTCATTGATCGAGCAGAACTCCTCAATGCTATGGGGCAAACTGTAGTGGTATCTGATTGTGAAGAATATCAAAAGCTGATCGCTTATCTAAGTGATTTCAAGGTCCAACAGTTGGGTATCGTTCTGGGTGTTAGACCTTTACTAGAAGTCATCAGTGAAAAGTACTATCAAAACATGGACGGACGGCTGCTGGCTGCCTTTGGCGAGATGTTTACTAGCAATGTCAAAATCTATGTCTACCCTGCCATGCAGGAAGGGAGTGCTGAGTTGATGACTGCGCAAAATGTCCCAGTTCCCGAGGGCGTAAAATTTCTTTATCGTCATTTATTGGACAACCAGCAAATTGTAGATGTAGAAGGTTACAAGCCAGATATTCTCTATATCTTCTCCAAGGATGTATTAGTCAAAATCCAGGCGGGCGAAAGTGGTTGGGAAGCGCAGGTCCCTAGCAAAATCGCCGCCTTGATTAAGGAAAAATGTCTCTTTGGTTATCCCAGTGAAAAAATGGAGTTCGAGTATTAGGACTTTGCACGCAGAATGCCCAGTTCTAAACCTCTGAGCTCAGCTAGCCCTCGTAATCGTCCGATTGCTGAATATCCCGGATTCGTCTCTTTATGCAAATCATCCAACATTTTATGGCCATGATCTGGGCGCATCGGAATGGGAAGTTCTCGTCCTTGCTGCACTTCTGATAGGGCAGATACCACAGCATACATATCTACATCCCCATCCAAGTGATCTGCTTCATGGAAGTTACCCGCTTCATCTCGGCTAGTAGCTCGCAGGTGGATAAAATTAATGCGGTCACCATACTGCTTCACCATAGCCGGTAAATCGTTGTCTGCTCTAACGCCAAACGAGCCCGTACAAAAACAAAGGCCATTTGCAGAATTGGGAGTTGAGGTAAAGAGCGCCTCAAGGTCTGCCGCTGTACTAACGACTCTTGGCAAACCTAACATGGCAAAGGGTGGATCGTCTGGATGAATGGCTAACTTTATGCCAACCTCTGCTGCCACCGGCGCGATGGCTTGTTGAAAATCAACTAGATGCTTCCGCAATTTTTCTGCTGTCATACCTGCATAATTGGCTAGCACTGTGCGAAACTGATCTAGTGTATAGCCGTCATCAGCACCAGGTAGACCAGCAATAATATTCTTCACCAGGCGAACACGACTCTCCTCACTTGCCTGCTCAAACCATTGCTGTGCCGCCGCTTGGGTCGATTCATCATAATCATGGGTAGCGCCCTCTCTTTCCAGGATAAAAAGATCGAAAGCCGCCAGAGCAGCAGCTTCAAAGCGAAGCGCGGTAGATCCATCAGGCATCGGTTATTCTAGGTCTGTCCTAGTCCAATCAATTACCGGCATAAAATTGTAGGTAACCACAGGTATCTCACAAGCCCCTAAATTGCGAATACTCTCTTGGTAATTGGCCACATAGATCTGCCAATCTCCCGTTTGTCTTTTGATAGAATCATGTAGTGGGATACTTTCAACGACTCCCCATTCGAGGCCAGCCGTTTCAATGATCTTTTTCCGTTCTTGGATGGCTTCAATAGGCCAAATCTCACCGATAGGAATATCGTGGAGCGCTGTGACAATACTTGTGGCTCCTGCTTGCCTAATATCTGCTAGGGATACAGGATCGGCAGGCCCATACCACCGCCAGGCTTGTTTAAGTTGCTTTCCGCTCATTTTTTGTCTTTCGTTTAATTGATGCGGAAAAATAGCAAGAAAAAGTGTTATTTAGTTGCTTCAATCAAGGCTCCCGCTATGAGGAGAACAGAATTCTTGAAATTTGCGCTAGATCACTGATGAACACCAATCACCTTTACTCTTATGTTGAATAGACGATCCTTTTTCAATCACTCTGTGATGGCCTCTCTTGCTGCCTTTTTAGGCTTCACTCAATGTGAGACCGCTGTCACTACAGAAGACACATCTGCTCCTCCACCGGCAAAGACCAACCCGAACTCTAAAGCCATCACACCTGCCATCATCGCTACTTGGCCACACAAAGAGGCCACTGCTCCCGCCATGGAGGCCATCGAACAGGGAAAATCTGCCTTAGATGCCGTGGAAACCTGTGCTCGAATCGTGGAAGCTGATCCTAAAGATCAAAGCGTTGGCTATGGTGGATTGCCGGATGCTGCGGGAGATGTTACCTTGGATGCGTGCATTATGGATGAAAAAGGCAATGCAGGTGCCGTTACCTATTTGCAGCACATCAAACACCCCATTTCAGTAGCTCGAAAAGTCATGGAAGAAACCATCCATGTCATGTTAAGTGGTGAAGGTGCGCTACAATTCGCCTTGGAACAAGGCTTCGAAAAAGAAAATATGCTCACGCCTGAGGCCAAGCAAAAATGGGAGACCTGGAAAGCAGAAAATAAAGGAGCTCCAGCCAAGGCAAATATTGATCAACACGATACCATTGGAGTGCTGGCTATCGATAAGGATGGCAATATGAGTGGCGCTTGTACTACCAGCGGTATGGCTTATAAAGTACCAGGACGGGTAGGAGATTCTCCGATCATTGGCGCAGGATTATATGTGGATAATGAAGTAGGAGGTGCCTGCGCAACTGGGGTGGGTGAGTTGGTAATGACCACCTTAGGGTCATTTTTGGTAGTGGAGTTGATGCGCCAAGGTAAATCACCTCAAGAGGCTTGTGAAGCTGCGGTGCAACGCATTGCCGATCGTCATTTAAAGGAAGGAGATGATCTCCAGGTTGGTTTTATTGCCATGAACAAAAAGGGAGAACATGGTGCCTATTCAATTTTAAATGGGTTTTCTTACACGCTTCACCAAGATGAAAAGAACGATATCCACGAGGCGACTTACATGATGAAAAGTCAAAATGCAGAATAGCAGAAGACCACCTTCTGCTGTGCCCGACTGCACCAAATTCAACATTCTCTGATAATTGCGCATCTTTATGAACTTATCAACCTTTAGATGGGCCACCCATATTGGCCTATGCCTTATTATATGCGTGGCCTGTCAAGCTACTGCACCCCAAGAAGATCAAAAGACCTCAGAAAACACCAGTGTTAAGGACAGTATTCCTGCTGTTGAGACACCGCCACCGCCTCCAACCATTCCGTTGAAGTATATTATCGGAAAATTTGAGCCGTCGCAAGATTCTAACTTTGTAAAAATTGCCAGTCAATATACCAACAAATCCAATATCTACTTGCACAAAGAAGCGTATGCAGCCTTTCTGGATATGTATGCAGTTGCCAAAAAGGACGGCATCGATTTACGCATTCTGTCAGCTACTCGAAATTTTGATTCACAGAAGTCCATATGGGAGGCTAAGTGGAACGGCCAACGAAAACTATCAGATGGCACTAATGCCGCAGAAATATCCGACAAAAACACACGAGCCCTTCGCATTCTTGAATATAGTTCAATGCCTGGTACCTCACGCCATCATTGGGGCACCGATATTGATCTCAATAATTTGAACAATCCTTATTTTGAGAAAGAGCCCGGGAAAAAGGTCTACGACTGGCTGAAAGCAAATGCTGGACAATTTGGATATTGTCAGCCGTACTCACCGAAAGGCGCTCAACGCCCCGATGGCTACAATGAAGAGAAATGGCATTGGTCTTACCTGCCGTTAGCAAAAGCCTATTTAGCTTCAGCTAAACAGCTATTGAAAAACGAAAAGATTGAAGGATTCGCAGGGGCTGAAGTTGCCCCAAGTATACGAGTAGTAGAAAAATATGTCTTTGGTATCAATGCCGAATGCAAATAAAAATCCTTCGCCTATAATCCAACATCATTATTCGTACCGAAGTGCCTCAATCGGGTCTAGACGAGCGGCCTTCAAGGCAGGGTATAAACCTGAAGCCAAGCCTACGCCCATACAGGTAATCACGGCTATCGTGATCCACAACCAAGGGAATAAGAAGGTTCCGCCCATTAAAGCAGAAACCACATTACCGATCAGTACCCCTAATATAATGCCTACTACTCCGCCGATCTGGCAGATCACCACCGCTTCGGTAAGGAACTGAATCATGATGTTGCGACGCGTTGCTCCTAAGGCCTTGGTAATGCCAATCTCTCTAGTTCTTTCCGTTACACTTACCAGCATAATGTTCATCAAGCCAATCGCAGCACCTAATAGGGTAACTAGACCAATACCGATGGCCGCCAAGCGGAAATACAAGGTGTTTTCCTTAATAATACCAATCAGACCATCACTCTTAGAGATTTCGAAGTCATTTTCCTGATAGGCATTTAGCCCTCGCACATTACGAAGGATCATTGTAGCGTTACCAATCGCATGATCGATTTGTGTAGGGTCATTAACAGCTACTAAAATATTATAGTTGGAGTTAGGTGTGCCGTAATAACGCTTACCTGTTTGTAAGGGGATCAGCACTCTTCGATCCTGACTCTGATTCATACTGGATCCACGGGTCTTGAGTGTACCTATAACCTTTAGCTTAATATTTCCTAAAGAGATTACCTGATCAAGCGCCTTTTCATCTTTGCCTTCAAAGAGATCATCGACGACATTAGAGGCGATTAATGCCTTGTACCCCCCATTGATGGCTTCCAATGGGCTAAAATTCCGGCCATAATTCACCTCGTACCCTTTAGCTTCCAGGTAATTCTCATCAATACCAAACACCAAGGTATTGGGGTTGGTCTTCTTATTTTTATACTTAACCGTAGCGTTACCGGTACAATTGATGGAGACAGATGTTTGAGCGGGGAAACGGTAGCGTTCTTTAAACTCTAAGGATTGTCGATAAGTGAACACATCTCCTCGTTTTTGCCTTCGCCCTCCTCGATTTCCGCTCGCCCCTGTACCTTTCTGATCAACATCAAAGGTATTGGCCCCTAAAGAAGACAGGTTATTACTCAAGGAATAGATCGCACTGTCGATTGCGGTCAGAATACCCACCAAAGCCATAATACCAAAGGCAATGATCATCAGGGTTAATATAGCCCTTAACCAATTAGAACGTACTGTAAGAATGGCATAGTTGATATTCTCTCGCAGATTCATATCTATACTTTTAGGGAAGCTAAAGTAAAAAAGCCCCCCTGCACGGTGGATTTTGTTAGATCAATGGAGTCATCTGCTAGACCAAAGGGTTTTCATTGGCAATAAAAGATTAACAATTCCTACCACTCAGTATGAAAGACACCTTCACGATCTACACGCTCATAGGTATGGGATCCAAAGTAATCACGCTGAGCCTGTACTACATTTAAGGGTAGGCGACCTGTTCGATAAGCATCAAAATATTGAAGCGTAGAAGAAAAAGCCAACATGGGAATACCTTGAGCAATCCCCTCACGCAACACACTTCTCATGGCCCCTTGGGTATCCAGTAGATCCTGGCTAAAGGCGTCACTTACCATTAAGTTTTTAATAGCGGGTTGATTAGAATAGGCTTGTCTCATTTGCTCTAAAATGTCAGCCCGAATGATACAACCTCCTCGCCATATTCTAGCGATAGCTTCCATATCCAAGTTGTAATCATGTTCCACAGAGGCGTCACTTAATAACGCCATGCCCTGTGCATAGGTAACTAGAAAAGCAAAATGTAAGGCTTTCCCTACCTGCTCAATCCACTCCTTTTGGTCAACCGCACCAGTAGCGGTTAAGGTAGGATTCAAGATTTTATCGGCAGCTTCCCGTTCTTGCTTTAGGGCAGATATTCCTCGCATACTTACTGCCGCGTCTATTGTTGGAACAGGAATCCCAATGTCCATGGCATTCTGCGATGTCCATTTCCCTGTTCCTTTCTGCTTAGCTTTATCCAAAATAGCATCGACCAGCCAGCCGTCAGTCAAACTATCCTTTTCTGCAAAGATCTCTGCCGTAATCTCCACCAAAAAGGAGCGCAACGCGCCTTGGTTCCATTGATCAAACACCTGATGTAGGCGAAGATTATCCAAACCACCAATACGTTTTAGTAAATCATAGGCTTCGGCTATCAATTGCATCATCCCGTATTCAATGCCATTGTGCACCATCTTGACATAATGCCCTGCAGCTCCTCGTCCCATATGAGCTACACAGGGTTCTTCTTGAGGTCCCACCTTGGCAGAAACAGCCTCCAATACAGGGCGTATTACTTCATAGGCAGCCTTATCGCCCCCCGGCATGATACTAGGGCCTTTCCTCGCGCCCTCTGCCCCTCCTGAGACGCCTGCTCCCACAAAAAAGAGCCCCTTCTCTTCTAGGTATTTGGCCCTTCGCTCTGTATCTGGGAAATGAGAATTACCTCCATCTACAATCAAGTCTCCTTCTTCCAAATGGGGCAATAAACTATCTATCACTATGTCTACGACCTTACCTGCGGGCACCAATAACATGATCCTTCTAGGTCGTGTCAAAGCATTAACAAACTCCTCGGTTGAGGTCGTGCCCATGATCGGACGGCCTGCCGCTTCTTTTTCTAAAGCATTTGCTTTTTCAGCATCCAGATCTAAACCTGCGGCAGAAAAGCCGTGGTCCGCTACATTAAGCAAGAAGTTGCGGCCCATTACACCTAGACCAATCATACCAAAATCGAATGTTGCTTGACTCATGTGATCTTATCTTAATTCCCAGTCTCATTTTCAATTCATCTTAAAATTTGACCGAGAAGGTTTAGCGCATTTGAAGGATAAGCAGTTAATTTCGCTCCCACCTCCTTAATTTCGCGGCAAAGGTAGGGGGAATTGATTAAAATTGCTGGATAAATAAAACTTTAATCCCAGGGAGAACATTATCATAACATATGCTCCCCCTTGTGAGTTGTTGTTGAAGTTATCTAAAGCTTCCTGCAGTCAGTGAAAAACAGTATACTGTTGACTATTGAAGCCAAATTTTCACGCAGGACTATGGAGTTAAAGTTTGTCGCAAAGTGGTGGCAAAAGGCGTCTTTTGCAAGCCAGTGAGACAACTTTAGATAACTTCATTATAAAAAAATGTTTCTTTACTGCCGAAAAACTTTATAACTGCCAATGGATCCTCTTGTTTTTGTCATATTCGGTGCTTCTGGTGATTTAACGGAGCGGAAACTTATCCCCGCCATCTTCCAATTATATCGGAACAAATCCCTTCCTGAAAATTTTGCAGTCCTCGGCGTGAGTCGTTCTAAATTCTCAGACGAGGCCTTCCGAAAAAAGGTATTGGAAAGCGACCTATTCAAACCCAAAGGGGCTACGCCGGAATTCATCGAAGAATTCGGCAAAAAACTCTTTTATCAAGCTATAGATACTGGTGACGCTGCTGCTTATGGTCAAGTCAAAACAAGACTAGAACAACTGGATCAGCAACTCAATACTGGTGGCAATTACATTTTCTACCTTTCCACTCCGCCAAGGCTTTATGAAACAATTCCTGCGTACTTAGCAGAACAAGGTCTCAATCAACAGGAAAATGGGTGGAAAAGACTAGTGATAGAGAAACCATTTGGTTATGACCGGGAGTCTGCGCTTGGTTTGAATAAAAAACTACGCCAATTCTTCCAAGAGGATCAGATTTATAGAATTGATCACTACTTAGGTAAAGAGACCGTCCAAAACCTATTGGTAACGCGCTTCTCCAACGGTTTTTTTGAACCCCTTTGGAATCGCAATTATATCCAGCATGTCGAAATCACAAATGCAGAAAATATTGGTGTAGAGAACAGAGGAGGATACTATGATCAATCGGGGGCATTGCGAGATATGTTCCAAAATCATCTGCTTCAGATCGTGGCTCACATCGCTATGGAACCTCCAATCACTGCAGATGCAAAGGCGATACGAAATGAAAAAGTAAAACTCTTTCAATCGATCCGTCCCATTATAGGAGAAGATATAGGGAAGTATGCCATTCGAGGGCAATATATAGCCTCGAAGATAAAAGGAGAGCCCATCAAGGGGTATCGGGATGAACATGGTGTTCCGACAGAATCTAAAACAGAGACCTTTGCTGCCATCAAGTTCTTTATTGACAATTGGCGTTGGGCTGACGTCCCTTTCTATGTTAGGACCGGGAAACGCCTACCTACAAAGGTTACAGAAGTAGCTATCACCTTCAAATCTCCTCCTCAAGCTCTTTTCTACAATGAAACTGGCTTACATACCAAGAAGAACAAACTAATCATTCGAATACAACCCCATGAGGGTCTTTTGCTCAATTTCGGAATGAAGGTGCCTGGGCAGGGTTTCCGTGTCAAGGACGTTGACATGGACTTCCATTATTCTGAACTGACTAATGCCTACGTACCAGAAGCCTACGAAAGATTACTGTTAGATAGCATCAAGGGTGATCCTACCTTGTATTCTAGAGGAGACTCCGTAGAGGCTGCCTGGAATTTTGTGGATCCCATTCTAGATGCGTGGAAAAACGACCCAGATATCAAACTCTTTGGTTATCCAGCTGGCACCTGGGGTCCGAAAGAAGCAGACCTCTTGATCGCCGAGAATGCAGTGGATTGGAGAAATCCTTGTAAGAACTTGACGGAGTCAGGAGGCTTCTGTGAACTCTAGCGAACCACTTATTTAACGCAAGTTGCGGTTCATTCTGCAGCACCCAAATGCGTTAGATATTTGCGGCAAAACCAAGCTCTCGGCCGTCTTTTTTTGCAAAATCTTCCTTTTTTGTACTCATTCATCTCAACTTGAGTTATTTAGTCCTTAGTCTGCGATCAACTTAAAATATAACAACTTTGGAAATCCATAACGACAGGCACATATATTCTGACAATCCGGCGGTAGCCGCAGCTTTTGCTGAGTGGCTAGTAAACTGGTTAAAAGGGAGAAGCAGAACGACTATCGCACTTTCAGGTGGTAGTACCCCCAAGCTACTATTTCAGGTATTGGCAAAGCAGTATGCTGACCAGATTGATTGGTCAGGTATCCACTTATTCTGGGGTGATGAGCGCTGTGTCTCTCCCGATCATGCGGATAGCAATTTCGGCATGACCAAAGCCCTGCTACTCGACCATATAGATATTCCCGCAGCTAACATTCATCGCGTCTTAGGAGAAGAGGATCCCGCTTCGGAGGCCGTTCGATATGGTCAAGAGATACTTTCAACGGTATCCGCTGTAGATGGCCTGCCTGCCTTTGATTTAATTATTCTGGGCATGGGTGGTGATGGCCATACGGCATCCATCTTTCCACACGAAATGCATTTGTTACAGGATGCTGCCATTTGCGCGGTAGCTACGCATCCCGAATCCGGACAAAACAGGATTACAATCAACGGTCCTGTGTTGAATCACGCCTACCAAGTGGCATTCCTTGTAACAGGTGCCAGCAAAGCAGAAAAGGTGCAAATCATCCTTGGTAAACAGGCTGGCCATGAAGCCTATCCCGCAGCTCACATCAAACCTGCGGGTGGAATTACATATTGGTTTTTAGATGAAGCAGCAGCCAGTTTACTTTCTTAAAAAAAAACTCAAAGCCGCATTTTAGCCATTTCGTGCGTTAGTATGTAGTGGAGCCAGCATTTGCTCGTTCTACCGATGTAATCAATCGATCCATGAATAAACTGGTTTTCTCGATTGATTCTCTTTCCCAACTATCTACTCACTTTCTTGTAGCACTATCCTTTCTTTATTTCTCTAGCAACCGTCTATGTGAAAAAACGTTCCGATTTGTAAATCCGAACGAAAGACCAGGCTATTTCGCCGAATTTTGAACTCAAGAGCGATGAAATAGACATAAACACGTCACAATTGATTCGCTTCGTGTGTCTGTACACTGAGCTTAATCGGCAAAAGCCATTCACAAATTCCATTTCAAAACGTTGATTGGAATTTTTTACAAAATAGTTCTTTGAAGTTGTAACCTAGGTTGGAAAAGCATCGTCTAGTTAGGGAATTCTAAAAGAAATTACCCGACTGTACACTACCGGCATCTTGAAACAATCTGCATAAAAAAATACCAGATTTAATATACCCGACTAAACAACACCGTTTCAAATTTGCCTTCTGATGAGGTGAAGTAGACACCCTCTGCTTCACCTCACACTTCAACTAGCGCGATCTTTTCCTTCCTTAAGTAGTGCGACAATAGATACTCCTGGTTTTCAACTGTGTCTTTTGCGACTATGCTACGTTAGTCAAAACCTTCCGTAGCCTACAGCTAGGTGCAATTTTTCTGCCTTGCCTAGCCATAAAATACACCACCAGAAACTACACGATTACTATTGTCACACTACTTAACACACTTCTATCTGAACTTACATTTATTCATCCCTGTTCTGGATCTACTTTTTGATCCAAGGCTGATGTGCTTTGCACGATTAAACCCTACTTAACAATGGAATGGAAAGCTAATATCCTACGATTACTTTATGTGCTTTTTCTGTTTTTAACTTATGTGTTTTTGTTTTCGATCCCTTACCTCTAATTAGAAAATGGGTGGTGGGATCAAGGAAAATCATTTAACATGACCATTATAAAAGACCCAACCCCCAAAACGAGGTTTTCTACCTTACAAAATGACCAAATAAGAAATGAAGAGATCTTCGGAGATTTCCGTTTCCCCTTTACGACCAAACTGAGTTTTGTTCCCCTCCTTAGGCATTGGGAAGGTTTGTTGAAAAGTAGTCAGCCAGCCCAAGCCTTCATCGCCAAAGAGATCCAGCGGCTTATCCAAGAAGCTCCTGTATTGAAAAAAGCCATTAACAACCCGAAGATTCTAGAGCGCTACCCCGAACTCGTTAATCTTTTACTGGCTCCAATTTTCCCAGCGGCTCCTGGAGTCGCCTCTCTAGGGCGAGTGTTTAAACCATTAGACCTTCGAAGCATCTATCGCACTTCAGGTTTTGAGGCCTTGATCCGGGAAGCACCTTATGAGCGTTTCATCCTGGATAAAGAGCCAGGAGAATGTATTGCCAACAGTATTTATGCTACCTATTGCCTAGTGCTCAATGCTCATTATGGCTACCAACTGCCAATTGAAAACAATTACAACATCTCTGTTCAGTTGGCTAATACGGGTTTAATTCGGCATTACAAATGCATCAACAACTTGAATTTCATGGATGTGGTCATCGTGAAGCCGCTTCCGGAGCTAACAGATGCTCAAATCAAAAATCTGCTAAAGACTCCACTTGATTACGAAAAATGGTTGAAGGCCATCCCCCCAGAACATTTCCAATTACATGGGATCGTTGCGGATACCTTGACCGACATTACCGAAGAAATGTCAATTTCTCAGCTTAAAAACCAGCTGTTAAATAAAAGTGCATTTGGTGGCCGTCAGAAAATAGAGGAATTGGAACAGTCTCTCCGTTCCTACTTAGCTTTACCTGACCTCCGACTCGGCTTGACTGCAATGGATGAAAGCGGTTCCCTTTGCATCGCCTATAAATACCAGATTGAACATTTGCTTTTTGCCAAGGAACGAGAGGAAGATAATCCTTTCTTACATACCGGCTCCATTTACAATAGGGTGCTAACCGATAAAAAGCCATTACTATTACAGGATATCAGTCAATATGAAGACCCCACTGTAGCAGAGGTCACTTTGATCAATCAAGGGTATCGGAGCGTTTTAGCTTACCCATTATTGAATAAAAAACAAGAGCTCATAGGTTTGCTAGAGTTGGCTTCAAGTGAAGTGATGGGAATCAATGACCTCAAAACGATGAAGGTAACTGAGATCATGCCTTTGTTTGAAATGGCCATCCTTCGGCACCGGGATGAGCTGGATAATCAGATCGAGGCCATCATCAGAGAAAAATACACCTCCTTACATCCTAGCGTAGAATGGAAGTTCATAGAGAATGCCTATTATATCTGGCAAGATCGTGCGGAACAAAAAGGAGAAAGCTTACCGCAAAATATTTCTTTTAAGGATGTTTCTCCTTTCTATGGACAGTCTGACATTGTTTCTTCGACAACCTTACGAAATCAAGCTGTCCAAGCTGACTTGGAGGATAATCTGAGAATGGCGCACAAGCTCATTAGCCATTGTACAAACCTTTTTCCCCTACCAGTCCTCGATCAGTTTTTATTCAAAATCGATCAACAACTGCAGGGCTTAAAACAGGATTTCACTTCTGCCAGGGAGAGTAAATTGGTAGAATTTATACATGTCGAACTCCATCCTCTTTTGCAACAATTGGCCGTTGATATACCACAAATTCAGCACAAGGTAAAAGCCTATTTCAAAGAGTTAGACCCTACCTCCGGCGTACTTTACAATCGTAGGAGGGCCTATGAGAAGAGTGTAGCTATGATCAATGATTCTCTAGTACGTACGCTGCAAAAAGAACAAGAGGAAGCACAACTTTTAGTGCCTCACTATTTTGAAAAATACAAAACGGACGGCATTGAGTTTGACATGTATGCGGGGCAAAGTTTACTAAGAAATGGCACCTTTAGCAACCTTCACCTTAAAAATTTACGTATTTGGCAATTGACGGCTCTTTGCAAACTCACTAGAGAGGTTGCTCTAATTCGGCCAAAACTTCCGGTACCGTTAGAGACAGCCCAAATGATATTTGTGTATGGCAATCCAATTGATATTCATTTCCGAATGGACGAAAAGCGTTTCGATGTAGATGGTGCTTACAATATCAGGTACGAGATCATCAAGAAGAGGATCGACAAGGCGGTAATTGCCAAGACCAATGAACGACTAAGGGCCCCTGGAACTATTTCCATTGTTTACACCAATGACAAGGACCGCAAAGAGTACTTGGAGTATTTACATTTTCTTACAGCCAAAGGGTGGATAGAAGGTACAGTCGAAGATTTGACCTTGGCAAAACTGCAGGGTGTAGAAGGGCTACGAGCCTTACGTGTGAAAGTAAAGACTAAAACCAGTAAGTAATATAAACTATATGCGATTAGGTATCATCTATCTAATACAATCTAAACCTGTTCCTAATGAATTCGCCCATAGTAAACAACACCTTCCTTTTTGTAAAATACCTATACAAATCTTACCTACCTATAGGCTTTGACCGTTTTGTGCTTGATCAAGCGGTTAAAGAGAAAAATGTCTGGGTAAGTAAAGGCCTACAGGCGGGCTTAAGTGATTCCGAGTTGGAAATTCTCGCACTAACTGCACTCCTTCACCGCGTAGGCATTATTGAAAATCTACGATCCTATTGCCAGGTAAGTCGAACTATTGCCGAGCGATACCTTCAGGAGCAAAAATATCCGAGCAAACGTATTCCTTCAATTCTACATGCCATATCCGTTGCCAACAAAGGCAGTCATTTAGCCCATCAGCGGCTGGAAAAAATCATCTTAAGTCGACCAAAAGTGACAAGGAGAGGGGTTCGCGCTTAATACTGGGTGCCTAGGTCATATCAAATAAAAAGTGCCTCCGAGAAGAGGCACTACTAATGAACAGAATCCCATGAAACGAAATAAACGCCGTTTAATATCTTTGAAAGTCACAAGGACTTATCGCATTTAACACTGTTGCTGTTTTTGTGTTCTAATTTATACTCTGAATAATGAATCTCACTTCCCAAATTCTCTAGCTAAAATGGTCAGAACAGTAGCACTTTAAATGCTATCAGAGCGTGACAAAAAGCAATCATTCTTTTCTCTCGTCTCTATTCTTATAACAATCTGCTGCTGCGAAAAGTTGGATCAAGGTAGCGGCTATAGCAAAGGTAACGGTAGCGGAATCGCGGTGAGTGTTTGTTTTACATTTTGCTTTCCTATAACCATTTTCATTCAAATTATATTGTTTTCTCTTAGATAAATTTTCAATAATTCCGAATGAGTTGAAAAAATCTGAGACCAACAGCCTTGCAAATTCGATGAACAGATCCCTCCTTTCAACTTACACTGATCTTTCAGCAAAATCATCCCTATCTTAGTAGCTATCACCAAACCCAAGCCCCCTACATCGCAGCCCAATATTTAGATGTTAACAACCCACAAAAGAAAGATCTCAAGTACTGAACTTCAGCAACTCAAAAACAACGCGCCTAGTTTTTGGGAAAAACTTGAGCGTTTTGTTCTGATTTTCATTTTCATCGTTTTCATCTTATTGATTCCTTTTCTCTGGTACGACAAGCACTTCCCAGTTGCCCCATCAACGGAACTCATAATTCTCATTCCGCTCTTAATCATAGCCACCCTCCTGGCTATATATATCTACAAGCAGATTAAAAAGGGAGAAGCACCGAACTATGATGTTTCGCCAAATCTACAGGTGGAAGAATGGCATGTAAAAACAAGTAGGGCTATTTATAGAGAAGACATTGAAGATTTTGGGCCCGCATTCTATATAGAGGTAACCTATCAGGAACAAAAACAATGGCTATTCCTTTGGGGGCAATACTTTTATGTTTTTCGGAGAATGATCGATTTCCTAATACAGCTTTCACAATCATCCGCAGAATTGATAATAAGCAGGTGCTAGATTTTCAACTATACGGCCAATACTTTCCAACTGAAAAGACACTTCCTCCTTTCCCTAAAAAGGCGTGGCGGGCTGGGCAATGTGAAGAGGATGGCGATCTACTGCTAGAAATCCCTAATTGGTCTGATAAAACCTAGTACAACGCCCGCTATATAAGGTTGATTATGCTGCCAGAAAAAGCTGTATATTTGCACTTTCTAAAAAGCGATAAGTAGTGTGACCATAAATACTACTTAATTACCCTTTCAATACTTTTCACAAAATGCCACATCTAGAGACTTCTCACGAAACTGCCGACGGCCAAAAGCTTTATTTACAAGCCTGGGAACCAGACACCGAACGCCAAGCGGCTATGCTTTTGGTACATGGCTTAGGAGAACACAGTTCACGCTATGCGCATTTAGCTGAATTCCTAAGTTCAAAAGGGATCGCCGTTTATACTTTTGATGGCCGTGGACACGGAAAGTCTGTCAAGCCTAAAGTAACAGCCTACTTTGACCGGGCAGCTCACTACGTAAAAGACGTAGATGATCTTTTCCAAAAAATGAAGTCTTATGTAGGTGATACCCCTTGTTTCATCTTCGGCCATAGTATGGGGGGAGGTATGGTGGCTCAGCATGTTTTGACACATCAACCTGATGCCAAAGGTATCCTATTAAGTGCGCCTGCCTTGGTAGCAGGAGATGACATTTCTCCGTTCTTGATCAAGATATCCGGCATCCTAAGTAAAATAGCCCCCAAACTGAAAGCTGTTAAGTTAGATAGTAGCCACCTCTCACATGATCCACAAGTGAAGCTTGACTATGATGCCGACGAATTGGTTTACTCAAAGGGAATTCCCGCGCGAACAGGTGCAGAGTTACTTAGCATGATGGATCAGATACAAGAAAATATGGATCAATTTGAGCTACCTCTACTTCTGATGCATGGCACCGAAGATCAGCTCACAAACATTGCCGGCAGCAAAATGCTATACACAAAAGCAAGCAGTCAAGACAAAACCTTAAAGCTGTACGATGGTTTCTATCATGAGCTAGTCAATGAAGTGGAAAAGGATCGAGTAATGAATGATATCGCCGACTGGATTTTAGAACGATCCTAGCTCCCTTGATTCGATCTCATGACCCCTATCCGCTAATTTTCCACCTTCAATCATTTATTGCTCTCAAAGAGTAGTAATAGTTGGCACCTTATATAAAATTCACAAACTTCTATTTTATATGACATCACTCCACAACAATGATCTATTTTCTGTAAAAGATAAGACGGTACTCGTTACAGGCGGCTCCCGCGGCATCGGCCTAATGATTGCTCGCACATTAGTAGAAAATGGAGCCAAAGTATATATCTCTTCCCGAAAAGCTATAGTCTGCCAAGCCGTAGCAGAAGAATTATCCAAAATAGGTACCTGCATCGCCATTCCAGCAGACCTATCAAGCTCGGACGGCCGAGCACACTTGGTAAATGCCTTAAAGGAACAAGAAGGTGGGTTGGACGTGTTGGTCAACAATGCAGGGGCCAACTGGGGCGCCCCTTTTCCGGACTATCCTGAGTCAGGATATGACAAGGTGATGGACTTAAATGTAAAGTCTATTTTCTTTCTAACGCAGGACCTACTGCCCTTACTCCTGGCCAAAGCGTCCTTGGATCAACCCGCTAACGTTATTAACATTGGTTCTATTGATGGTATGAGAGTTTCTACCATGGACAACTCTGCCTATGGGGTGAGTAAGATCGCCGTTCATCATTTAACTAAAATCTTGGCCGTCAAGCTGCAAGGAAAAGGAATTACGGTAAATGCTGTAGCTCCTGGCCCATTTCGTAGTAAGATGACTGAAAGCATGTTGGATACTTTCCAAAAGCAGGTGGAAGGTGTAAATCCCATGAAGCGAATTGGCGTCGACGGAGATATGGGCGGCATCGTTGTCTTCCTCGCCTCTCGAGCTGGTTCCTATATCAATGGTGCAGTCATTCCTGTAGATGGAGGTATGCATTTACTTAGTATGGTTTAATCCCTTTCTACTGCCTTGTTAAACATTAATCGATGAAACCATTTTCTATTTTATTGAGCCTTTGCGCACTGCTACTCATTGGCTGTACAGATAACTCTGGTACAGCAGAAGCGGGAAGTTCAGATAGCAACATTAGTGATTCCTTCGAACAAATGCTAAGTAATTACTACGAAGAGGACCTAAAATTGAATCCGCTAAAAGCCACTATGGCTGGAGATAATCGATACAATAATAGCTTCCCCAATGTCCTTTCTGATGAACATCAGGCTGCGGTTAGAGCTTATTATTCCAAATACTTAGAACAATTACAGCAATTCAAGGATGAAGAACTGAGCGAAAGTGAGCAGTTGAGTAAAGCCATTCTGCAATGGGAATGCGAGATCAACTTGAATCGACTTAACTTCAGAGAAGATCTACAGCCAATAGACCAAATGTGGTCTGTCAATCTCATGATGGGGCAACTCGCCAGCGGAGCCAGTGCACAGCCATTCAAGACGGTAAAAGATTACAACAATTGGTTGGAGCGCCTAGATGGATACCTAGAATGGATGGCTACTGCGGAAAACAAGATGCGAGCAGGTCTTGAGTTAGGCTATGTGCTACCGAAATCACTCACCAAAAAGGTACTTCCTCAATTAGAATCTCAAATGGTAGAGGATTTAGATCAACATCTGTTCTATAGCCCAATTAAGAATTTCCCGGATGGGTTTTCTGATGTAGACCGTGAGTCTTTAAAAGCATCCTATGCTAGCATGATCAAAGACAAGATCATTCCAGCTTATAAAAGCATGCATGACTTTATGAGTACAGCCTATCTCGAAGCAGGAAGAACAAGTAGCGGCATTGCTGATATTCCGAATGGTGAAGCTTACTATAAACACCAGATCAAGACTTATACGACCACGAACATGACTGCGGATGAAATCCATCAACTTGGCCTCAGCGAAGTAGCTCGGATTTCTGCTGAAATGGAGAAGGTGAAGGAAGAGGTTGGATTCGAAGGCGACCTGAAGGCCTTTTTTGATTATGTTCGAACGAATAAGGAATTGATGCCTTTTACTGAACCGCAGCAGGTACTGGACAATTTCAACGCCATTCATGAGCGTATGAAGCCACAGTTGGAGAAATTGTTTGATCTCAAGCCTAAAACGCCTTTCGAGGTGCGACGAACCGAGGCTTTCAGAGAAAACTCCGCAAGTGCCGAATACAATCCAGGTTCTCTTGATGGGACTCGTCCGGGCATCTTTTACACACCGATCCCAGATGCATCGAAATATAATACCTATTCTGATGAATCTCTATTCCTGCATGAGGCAATTCCCGGCCACCATTACCAAATCTCATTGACTCAAGAAGACGAGGACTTGCCTCAGTTTAGAAAAACGCTGTGGTATAGTGGGTATGGTGAAGGTTGGGCCTTGTACACCGAATCATTGGGCAAGGAACTAGGTTTGTATACCGATCCCTATCAATATTTCGGAATGCTTGGTGCGGAGATGCATCGGGCTATTCGATTGGTTGTAGATACGGGGATTCACTCAAAGGGCTGGTCTAGAGAAAAGGCAATCGAGTATTCCCTAGAAAATGAAGCAGAAAGTGAAGCCGGTATTATATCTGAAATTGAGCGCTATATGGCCAATCCTGGGCAGGCACTTTCCTATAAGATTGGACAATTGAAAATCAGAGAACTACGTAACAAAGCACGAACCACTCTTGGTGAAAAGTTCGATATACGGCAGTTTCACAACCAGGTGCTAGAGACAGGTTGCGTCCCCTTGGCATTACTGGAGAACAAGATTGACACCTGGATAGCTGCTAATCAATAAACCAGATATGGGATTCCAGGAGAGATTCAGCCCCGTTGATATTGCCGAATATTACGATAAAACCGAAGTACATTACCGACGGGGCTGGGATCTTTCACATAGCTTGGCGATGCATTATGGGTATTGGGATGAAAAAACCCAAGATTTCCGACATTCCCTCCTTCGGATGAACGAAGCCCTGGCTGCTTTCGGAGCACTTTCAGCTCAAGACAAAGTACTGGATGCGGGTTGTGGAGTCGGCGGCTCTTCCATCTTTCTAGCAAAAGAAATAGGTTGTAAGGTCGTAGGTATTAGTTTGAGCAAGCAACAAGTGCAAAGCGCCCAATCTAATGCGCTAGAGATCGGTGTAGCTAAAACTACCAATTTTGTACAGGCGGATTATCGGGCTACCGAATTCCCACCCGAGTCTTTTGACCTCATTTGGGCACTTGAAAGTGCTGTACACGATCCAGAAAAACATGGTTTCTTTAAAGAAGCCAATCGACTCCTTCGCCCTGGAGGCAAAGTCATCATGGGAGAGTATATCAAGACAGAAAAGACAATGGCATCTAAGGATGAAAAACTTTTCCATAACTGGTTGAACTCTTGGGCTATCTCTGATCTAACCACCTTATCGCAATTGATGACAGTAGCCAAAGCCTATCGTTTCGAAGCCAATCAAATCAAAGAGATCACGCCACAAGTCCGAAAGTCCTCCTGGCGCATGTACTACGGCTCCTTCTTTTTAGGCATACTTTCTGGCGCATATAGATTATACAACCCCAAAGTGAGTTATTTCGCAGACAACCACTATAAGGGATTACGATATCAATACCCAGCATTCAAGCGGAAGCTTTGGAAATACTATTTCATTGAATTAGTCAAAAAGTAGTTCTAGAAGCTACACATAAAAAGGAATAGCCTTATCTTCTCGACTACATTCTGGCATAAGAATTGCACTATAGAAGAAGATGGATCTTTTCTATCAATTCTTGACGTCTAGTCCCAATACCAAGGGAGTGTATTAGATATAAGCAACAATAACATTTTGTGCTAAAATGCTAAGCCAGGGACACAAAAAAGTTCAGAAAGCCCGAACTAATTTTCTTGAAGTTAAAACCATATGATATGTCATCAACTATAACGACTCCAGAAGCCTATATTGAGCAGTTAAGCGAGGACAGGAAAGAAGCCATTGAGAAACTAAGACAAGTCGTATTAGACAACATTCCAGAGGGTTTTGAAGAAACCATCAATTATGGAATGATTGGCTATGTGGTACCACATTCTATCTATCCGGGCGGGTATCATGTCGATCCAAAGCTACCCCTTCCTTTTATGAATATCGCTTCGCAAAAAAGCCATATTGCTGTTTACCATTCCGGCGTTTACGCCAACGAAGACTTAAACAAATGGTTTCAGGAGGAATATGACAAACGTGTTAAGACCAAGTTGAATATGGGTAAAAGCTGTATCCGCTTCAAGAATCCAGCACATATCCCTTATGACCTAATTGGAGAACTAGCTAGTAAGCTTACCGTACAACAATGGATAGACATGTACGAATCTCAGATCAAAAGATAGCCCTTCCTAGACAATCCCGTGGGCAGTCATAAAATGAGATGAATGAGTGCCACTGACGATAACTGTCAGTGAAACGTTGAATGTCATTTTTGAGTGTCTCGAAACACGATATTTGTCTAATAACCAAGACAATAGGCTTAACTCAAGAGCAAACGCTTCGGCAAATATCCCTTAGCGACCAGGTCTGCTTTGTCTTTTACGATTTGCAGCTCGCCATTCTGCAGCAGCAAGCGCCGATCAGAAACAGCTAAAACATCGTCGAAGTAGTGATCGGTTAAGATTATCCCCTTAGTAGCTTTTAGCTCCAGCAGATAGTTCTTGATGTATTCCATTTGAATAGGTTCCAACATGGAGAAGGGTTCGTCCAAGAGCAAAAAGGGATGGGGCAATTGCCCCAGTAACAAGGTGGCGAGGTAGCGGCGTTCTCCTGTAGATAACTGCCCTACTCGCAGGTTTTCAATTTTAGAGATTCTCGGTGCATAAAATAACTTGTCTTGCCCCTTCTGGCTTGGTACACCTTTCTCTATGAGATTTCGCACCCGCATTCGTGCCGGTAGAAAGGCGTACTGAGGTAAAAAAGCTAGCTGAAGTTGATTTACCACAATTGGCTGACCGTCAATATGCCCGTGAAGAATATCCGCTTTTACTTTCCCAAATAGGATATGAAAGAGTGTTGATTTACCGCTCCCATTTCGGCCAAAAACGGCTACGATCTCCCCTGTTCTCACACCAAGAGAAATAGTCCCTAGCACTCGCTTGACACCAAATGCTTTACTTAACCTTTCTATCTTCAGACAAGCCATAACAGTAGGTTCAAGACCATGCCAAATGGAATCATGACGAGAAAATTGATGAGCCCTGTCCGAAATATTAAGGCTCGTTTAGTCCAGCCCACATTTTGATAGAATATATATTCTTGGGCTTGAAAATATTCAAAGCAAAGAAGGGCAACCATATAACCCATTGTACAATAGAGGATCATCCCCCAAGTCGGACCAGTATATAGACTTACCAAAGTAGATAGAGCAATATTGTAAGTGGATATGTCGACATAAAATCGGCTCAGGAGCAGCTTGTTTCCGTATAAAAGCATCGTGATGAGAGATAAGTACATGGGTCAAGGTAATTGTCTTTTCGATGCTACGCCCGATGCTTAACACTTCATTGGCTTCTTTAACTTCTACTTGTAGATTATTATGTTTTTTATTAAACCCGTTTAATCATATTGCCACCTTTCTTTAGATAACTTGTCTATTCAACAAAACAATACCTAAACCCGATCATTATGCATGCAGATATTAAGAGCCAATTCATTAAAGTAGAACACCTTAAACTCCACTATCTCGAGATGGGTAGTGGAGATCCCATTCTATTACTACATGGATGGCCGACTTCTGCCTATCTGTGGCGCAACCTTATGCCTACTTTAGCAGAAAAGAATCGAGTAATAGCTTTAGACTTACCGGGTTTTGGTCGATCCGACAAGCGTTTGAGTGACTCTTTTAGCTTCAACTATCAACGAAAAATGATTGATGGTTTCTTAAATAGTCTGGGAATTGAAAAGGTCAATCTAGCTGTGCACGATTTAGGAGGGCCCTTGGGGTTATTTTGGGCAGTGAGAAACCCGCAAAAGGTCTCCAGAATAACTATGCTCAACACCTTGGTTTATCCTGAATTCTCTTGGGCGGTCAAACTTTTTGGGCTTTCCACCATGCTCCCACTAGTGCGAACTTGGATTACCAGTCCCAAAGGAATCCGCGGAGCCATGCGTTTTGGTGTTGTTCATAAAGATCAACTAAGTAAGATGGACATAGAACAATATCAACGTCCTTTCCAGAGCAAGGAGGCCAGAAAAGTACTACTCAAGACTGTTCAACGATTGAGTATAAAGGGGTATCACGAAATGGCAGAAGAGCTACCCAAGTTTAAGATCCCCATACAGTTGATCTACGGAAAGCAAGATAAAATCCTACCTGATATTGCAAAAACCATGGCGAGGGTGCAAAAAGATCTACCACAAGCCGAACTCACGGCATTGGACGATTGTGGCCATTTCTTACAAGAAGATAAGCCTATAGAAATCGCCCAACTGATGAGTAATTTTCTACAGCAATAAACTTCTTTTACCTATTGAAAGGAAAGGCATAACCTACCAAAATGGACAATCGCTCCATCTTGGTATCAAAACCTGTTGTCTTATTGATATCGTTGCCAGTGGCATAACGTACCTCCGCAAAGAAGTCATAGAGCTTCATCCCAGTCCCTGCTACTAGGAAGGGTTCCGACTTGAGCAGGCTTTGCTCCTGGCTACTCTGTGTATTTATCTGCATCACTTGATAGGATCGGGAGGTAAAAGTAGCATTGCCTACTCCTCCTTTCACGTAAGGTTGTATGCGACCCGTAATAAAGTTGTACTTCAATAACGCATTCAGTCGAAAGCCCTTTATGTCTAACATATACTCCGTATCTCTGGCTCCAATGTCTAAGGGTCCGCTGGTGGTAGCTACCTCCGAGCTTGCGCTCATCACCAATACCTCCAGGCCCCAACTGAACTTGCCGCTACTTCTGGGAATTCCCAACTCTATCCCCAAACCATAGGTAGTTGACCAAGTATCCGGGAGTGTGCTAGCCGCATTGTTATTGGCATCTGCAATTGTAAAAGATGACCGCACGCGACCTGCAGTAGCATAGGCATAGTGCTTAGCCTTATCCTTCGGTTTGATATAAATGACCTGGCCCTTGCATTCATTGTAACGGTTCACCACATCCAATATAGAACGTGAGTAAGTCAGCTTATCAATGGCACTATCCAGCATGCCGCAATCTTGCAACACATATTTCAACTGACCTTTGTAATCTTCAAAAACTATTGATCTTGGTAGGTTGTTGTCCTCCAGGACATTAGCCATCACTAATTGCCCCGGCCGCATGATCTTTATCTTTCTATAAATCAGAGGTTCATAAGAACCATTGCCTTTGCGGAAGTAAAAATGTGTCCGCTTTTTCTGGTCGATTAACTGATATAAGTTCAAACGTCCTCTTGTCAACACCATCAAAAAAACAGTATCCTGTTTCATATCAATTTTACCGTCCACTTCTCCAAAAGTTTGAAACTGAGGCATTTCCTCCCAATCCAAGGATTCCTGATTAACTAAAACTACTGCACTTTCATAAATTTCCTGCTTACTATCTATTCTAAAGCTGCGTAAGTCCTTCGGTCTAAAGATCTCCACCTCTCCCTCCGCTTTGAACTTTATTTTTCGTGGATTGATTACCCATTCTTTATAATCAATCTCGCCTTTGAGGACCTTTCCTGCCGCAGTAACGATTTGGCCGGGAGTATATCTCCTTTGAGCAGTAAGAAGAACAGGAATTATTAGGAGGAGGAGAAGTAAGGCTTTTTTCATAACATTCGGATTAAGGACGAGTGCTAAAGATAAGAACTACAAGATTCAAAGCTGTCCTGAAGGGTGACGGTTCTTCGTTAAAATCCTGTTAACATGTGTAGCATAACCCCTCTCTTTGATCCAGTAGCCACAACTCCTACCTTGCCAAAATTTCATCGATCAACAAATCATAACTAATACTTATAGCCTTATTGTTCCCGAAAAAGTCTTGTTAAACTTACAGATCATCCAAGTAAATTGAGGTTTCAGGAGGCTGGCGAGCTTGGAGGTTCAAGAGGAAAATGCTACTTTAAAGCAATAAATTCAATCGCTAATACATTTTGAACACTATGTACTGGTAGTTAAACAGCTACGAGTATTGATCCCCGAACAAGATTAAGTAGTTAGTCATATGGATAAGATTACTTTTCTTGTGGACAAAATGACACTGTCTGCAAATGGTTCCCCTGGTCACATTTCTGAGGAACAGAAGGTCAAAATGACCTCCTATGATTTTCAAGGAAAACTGACCACCCTCATCGAAAATATCGCTAGAAGCGTTAGTCATGTCGACACCAGTCGCTACAATTATGAGGTAGATGAGGCCTCCTTTTCCGTTCATGTCAATAAGGATGGAGACTTATCGATCCTTTCCTTACTCAATGAAACTTCCAACAGTCAATCCGGCATACAGATCAAACTCCGGCGAAAGCAGGAGTAGCCATTTTAATGCAATCTGATATAGAATTTCTTCTATTTGTACCGGGAATAACTACTCACCTAAATCGGAACTCCTAGCTGTAAGGTGGCTCGCAAATCGTATATGGTTTGAAGACTCGCAGCAGTGAAATGCGGTGCTTTCCCCCTCTCTTTCTCATCTCCTTTCATGTCAGTCCAAGGGATTTCTCTAAGAAGATGTATTTTAGCTCTTCACCTTCAATCCCGACCTATGCCCTCAGAGCTACACTTCGAGACCCTAGCCATTCAAAGCACCCAACTTCCTAATGAAGACACTAAGGCGGTAAGTACTCCGATATTTATGAGTACCACTTTTGAACGAGCCACGGATGGCTCGTATCCAAGTGGATATATATACTCTAGGATGGACAACCCGAACCGCCAATTATTGGAACAAAGCATTGCGCTGTTGGAAAAAGGAGAGGTTGGTTTAGCGTTTGCCTCTGGTATGGCTGCTACGACTGCAGTGTTTCAAACCCTTACTCCTGGTAGCCACCTTATACTTCCTCATGACGCTTACTACACGACTAATGATCTGGCAAAAACTGTATTCGGCAGCAATGGTATAGCAATCACAGAAGTCAATATGACTAAGATGGAAGAAGTTCAGGCTGCTATCCGGCCTGAGACTGCTTTAATTTGGGTAGAAACCCCCTCGAATCCACAGCTTTCCATCACCGATATAGATGCTATTGCTAAAATGGCCCATGCCGTAGGAGCACTGTGTGCCGTGGATAATACCTGGCCTACCCCGGTAATGCAGCGACCGCTAGAATTAGGAGCAGATATAGTTATGCATTCCACCACAAAATATTTTGGCGGACATAGTGATGTGTTGGGAGGATGCTTGGTGCTAAAGGAAGCCGGTCCTTTGGCGGAACAAATTCGTAAGATACAGGCCGTCACAGGAGGTGTTCCTTCCCCCTTTGAATGCTGGCTGACCACACGCGGCATCAAGACTCTATACCTTAGAGTACAAGCGCAGACCAAAACGGCAGCAGCATTAGCTGCTTTTCTTGTCCAGCATCCGAAAATAGAAAAGGTCAATTACCCCGGGTTATCATCACACCCACAACATGCAATCGCCAAGAAGCAGATGTATGGCGGTTTTGGTGCTATGTTATCCGTACAAGTAAAAGGAACAGCAGCTGATGCAATGGCCTTAACGGGCCGGTTAAAGCTTTTTACTACTGCCACAAGCTTGGGAGGAGTGGAGAGTTTAATTGAGCACCGGAAATCAGTGGAAGGGCCAGAAAGTCCCACCCCTGAAAACCTTTTGCGTATATCCATTGGCCTAGAAAACATCGAAGATCTCATCGCTGATTGGTCACAGGCACTTGCAGAATAGGTGTCTACAGATTTCAACCTATTGATCTAGACTATAGCCTTCACATTACACACACATACAGTTTTTGCGGCATTGACATTACATCAATTGCTAATATTTTAGGAAAACTTTAAACTTTCCAACATATCCTTTGGCATGATAATGGCGTTAGATAGAATACTACTCTTAATGGCAAAGGACAATACAAGCAATCTTACATTTTCAACTTTACTAGTTATATAACCAACTGAAACCCATCAAGGAATTCACCGTATTGTAATAACAGCAAAAGTATTTCTTTGTTATTACCCCCCCAGACCCTTCTCATTGGATGACGTAGATCTGGGCCTATTCTTTTACCCAATGAATGATAGTATGGTAACTAGAAAATGTAGCCAAATCCTATTCTTTATTTTTACCGTTAGTCTCTTGAGCAGTTGTGAGCTTTTCACGCCGATTACTGCCGAAAGCACGGTAAGGTATCGATCCGACCGAAAGATCTCAGCATCGGCCTCCGTTTCCACTCGTACTCGCTCGCGGCCGAGCAGCAGAGCACTGCCTCCACCTCCACCAGCCCCAAAATCCAATCGATCTCGGACAACCAGCAAAGAAGAGCCTATCGTTTCCGAAACGACATCTAATAGGAGGCGTACCGAATCTGGTCCTAGTAAAAGGCGTACTGCATCAAGTATAGGCATGTCACGAGAGGAACTGCTGCGGAAGGATGTAGTACAATATGCTAAACAGTTCTTAGGGACAAGATATATTTATGCCGGTAAAGACCCGAGAGGTTTTGATTGCTCTGGTTTTACTCGCTATGTGATGAAGGAGTTTGATGTATCCTTATCTGCTAGTTCTAGGATGCAGGAAGACCAAGGAAAATCAGTGTCCGTTTCAAAAGCCAAAGCAGGAGATTTGATCTTTTTCCGAAGAGAAAAACGCGGACGTGTTTTTCATGTGGCGATGGTAGTCTCCAATTCACGAGAAGGCTTAAAAGTTATACATAGCACTAATCGAGGGGTGGTGATCGATAATCTTTCGAAAAACTCTTATTGGAAGCCCAAGATTTCAACTGCCCGTGAAGTACTATAGGAAACAAAGGTGATCTAGATTTTAGGCCTTTTGTTTCGACTTGTATGCCTTCGAGTTTACTACGGCTGAATATTTATTCTGACAAAAAGGAACTCGAAGGCATTTCCATTGTAGTACAGTTCTTCTTTTGCCAGCACAATCGGATTTACCGATTGCCCTACTTTTTCCTTCAAGTCCGCTTCCTGCCCTTTTTTTCTTATCTTTGCAGCTTGTCAGAACCAAATAAGCCCACCAAACATTATATTTTTAGTCTTAACTAAAATCACGACACTAGTATGATCAATTTGATCCTCTTTGGCCCTCCAGGCTCTGGTAAAGGTACGCAAGCCGCTAAATTGGTAGAAAAATATGGGCTACTGCATATTTCAACAGGGGATTTGTTCCGATATGAAATAGGAAATAATACACCATTAGGCCTAAAAGCCAAGAGTTATATAGATCAGGGAGCCTTAGTTCCCGATGAGGTAACTATTGGAATGCTACGCAACAAGGTAGAAGCAAATCCAGATGTGCAAGGCTACATCTTCGATGGTTTTCCACGTACTACGCCACAGTCCGAGGCGCTAGACAAGCTTTTAGCAGAAAAATCAGATACGGTTTCTCGCCTTATCATGCTTTCCGTTCCTGATGAAGAAATCGTAAAACGTCTATTGCTTAGGGGAGAAACTTCCGGCCGGCCAGATGATAAAAATGAGGAGGTGATTCGCAATCGAATTGACGTCTATAAAAATGAAACTACACCGGTATATGATTTCTATGATGCTAAGGCAAAATCTACTACCGTTGATGGGATCGGTGGAATAGACGAAATATTTGACCGACTATGTGCAGTAATTGATACACTTTAGAGACAGTTGTTAAGAGGCTTCATTCTAGCTTGAAGTCAGATTAGCCCCTCACGAAAGTGTTATTCATAAATTTGTTAAAACTACGGCTACTGATGATTTTCAGTAGCCGTAGTCGTTATATTAGCACATAAACACCTACTGCAATGAAGCAACAAAAACAATTACTCACTCTATTACTCGTCTCATTCCTAGCTGCTGTTAGTTTAGGCATGATGGACTATGAAACAGAATCATTGGTTCACCTCTTTACCAATGACCTCGGAAACTTGGTTGCTTTATTGATTTACACTGGCGCATTTATGCTCTTGGGCATGCTACTGCTAGGGCTCTTCCGAGGTGTCAAATCTTTGCTACAGTAATCCACTTTTATACTTTCAGCTATCAAGTATCTCCCATCCCATAGTTTACTTCTTACAGGAAGTGAACTGGCCCTGATTTTAAAAGCAATAGTGAAATGCCCTTCTTTGGGAGGCATTGTACTGTTTGGTAGTGAAACGCTGCAACCTCTCCCCTCTTGCAATGAAGTTTGATAAAGGATGACGACTTATCGGCAACCATTTGATCCCTTATTCAACTGCTGGCCCCCACCTACTCTTTGGAACTATACAGGCTCTAATCATGCCTCCCAAGTTCATTTCTTGAGCTCCACTTGGATTTGAATGTCCAGTTGTTATGCCCAATTACCACCTCCATTTTTAAACAACTTCCATATCTTTACAGTAATTTGTTCCTGCAAAACCTCTCTTAGGATAAGAAATGTGGCAAAAATTGACTGCGCGATCACATTGGTACGAAAAATACACTCTCCGCTCTTTCTTCTGATTTGATAACAAATTTGCAAATTAAATCAATCACTCATGAGACTGTATTTAGCTGCTATGCTAACATTAATTGGCGTATTGACGCTTTTTTCCTGCCAAAAAGATAATCCCGTCGATGGCCAAGAACCACCTGCTGAACTTCCCATTGCGGAACGCTTACAAAATATCATCGCCGAGAAAATAGGGACAGACTCCGATAAATTAGTAGGAGTATCCGTTTCCATTCGGGTTGGGGAGGAAGAACGTTGGAATTTAGTAGGCGGTATATCTTCATCAGGTAACCCTATTCAGAAGGATATGAGTTTTGGCGTTGCAAGCATCACCAAGACAGTGGTAGCGGCAGCCATACTAAAACTGGAGGAAGAGGGAAAACTAGCCTTGACCGACTCCATTGGTAAGTACCTCACATTAAATAAGCCACAAATAGATGTAAACATCACTATTTTTCAACTCCTAAACCATCTTTCAGGTGTAAAAAACTACTTCCAAGGGGCAAACCTTTGGCCAAGAATCGAACAAAACTTAGACAGTCCGATTAGCCCTGAAGAACTAGTTGATTTCATTGGAACACCTGTTTTTCCGGTGGGCAGACGATATGAGTACTCCAATTCTAACTATCTCTTACTAGGCCTAATCATAGAAGCCGTGTCCGGTCAATCTATTGGTGAATACTTTCGCTCTCGATTCTGGGATCCCTTGCAATTGAATCGCATTTACTTCGCGGATGATGAAGCCCCCACTGGGCCAATTGCTACTCCTTGGCGCGATGGAGATGGAAACGGTACCTTGGAGGACATTTCGTCGGAATATCGAGCGGCTTACCATAGTGTATTTTGGACGGCTGCTGATGTGTTTTCTACAGCTTCTGATCTTTCCCTATGGGCTTATCACTTGCTGGAAGGTGATGCCTTATCTCAAGCTTCCAAATCTAAAATGCAGCGTTATGTAGAAATTGATGACCCCATTTTTATTGGCTATGGATTAGGGTTACGAAGGGTCCAGATAGCTGGCAGAACCTTGTGGGGACACACAGGAGGAATGCGAGGGTATGGAGGATACATGTTCTTCGACCCTTTAAAAAAGATTACGATTGCCATGCTAAATAATCAGAGTCGCTCTGCGGATGGTCCCCTTCTTCGGCATGAGTTATTTGAGGAAATGTTAACTGAGGTATTGAAGGAAGTGCAATAAAACGGATCAGGAGTTGACTTAGGCTTCTTCACCTGGATTGCGGCCTGGGGTTATGTAAAAAATGACTTTGCAAAAAGGCAAGTCAATTACTTTAAATGCAGCGTTTTGTATTTTCCTCGGCGTTTCTGAGCTGCTGTGTTGAAATAATATCCAGAACCATTCCTTGGTTGTAGACTTTTTACACCGCCCCAGGTTCTTCGACTTCAGTAATTGTTATCCTATATATTCTAGCAATTATCTAGAAAGGAACATGCAATCTAAATTTCTTTTCCTCCATTGTAATTTTCTAAAACTTCCCGCATTCTTTTGGGGACGGGCACCGGTTGCATTGTTTTTGGATCGACACAAACCTGCGTAAATTCAGAGGAGAAAACTTTGTCTTCCTTCACAAAGCCATTCAGCATAAATACAAAGGCACTATTGCGAATTTCTTTCAATCTCACATGAATCATGAGGTCATCATCCCAAACCATGGGCTTCAAAAATTCTACGGAAAAAGCGCGGGCTGGTGGCGCAATACCTAATTCAAACATGCTTCTTTCAGCAGGCGCATCAAAACAAGCTGAGACAAAATCAATGATGGCTTCAACAATGAAGTGACCGATTCGGGGGGTATAAAGAATGCCGCCCGGATCGCAATCTCCAAATCGTACTTTTCGATGCACTACAAATGCTTTCTCCATTTTAATCGGTGTTCTATTTAGTTAATAATCTCAGTACTCCCGTCACTAGTGCAAATGTAGGGTAAATGTCGAAATTGAATCAGTCTCTTGATCAATAACCGGAGCTATTGCACAATGGCGAAAATCATTATCTTTGTCGCCTAAATCGAAAAAGTAATGGCGGAGCAGAATTTTGTGGATTATGTTAAGATCAATTGCCGCTCTGGTAATGGAGGAGCAGGCTCAGCCCATTTTATGCGTGATCGGACCAACCCCAAGGGAGGGCCAGATGGTGGTGATGGAGGGAGAGGGGGACATATTATCTTACGAGGTAATCGAAATATCTGGACACTCTTGACACTTAAGTATCGCAAACACGTCAAAGCCAGTCATGGGGGAAATGGCTCTGCTAATCATAGCTTTGGTGCGAATGGGGAAGATATTATTCTGGAAGTTCCCTTAGGAACTGTAGCCAAAGATGCCGAAACGAAAGAGGTTTTATTTGAAATTACAGAACACGAGGAACAAAGAATACTTGTTGCTGGTGGTCGAGGAGGCCTCGGCAATTCTCATTTCAAGACTTCAACAAATCAGGCACCTAGGTATGCTCAACCCGGAGAAGATGGAGAAGAGCATTGGCGGATATTGGAATTGAAAGTGTTAGCCGATGTAGGACTGGTAGGTTTCCCCAATGCCGGTAAATCCACCTTCCTATCCGTAGTCACAGCTGCCAAACCCAAAATCGCTAATTATCCTTTTACCACCCTCAAACCTAATCTAGGTATTGTTCAATATAGAGATGGTCGGTCTTTTGTGATCGCAGACATACCTGGAATTATCGAAAATGCGCATCAGGGTAAAGGTTTAGGGCATCGGTTTTTGCGACATATCGAACGAAATGCGACTCTCCTCTTTATGGTGCCCTGCGATTCAGATGATATTCGAAAAGACTACAATATCTTACTCAATGAATTGGCTGCCTACAACCCGGACTTATTAGATAAACCCCGAGTATTAGCCATTACGAAATCAGATATGGTTGATGAGGAGCTAAAAGAAATGCTCGAAGTAGATCTACCGGAGGGCATTCCCTATCTTTTTATTTCTTCGGTTGCTCAACAAGGGATCGACGAGCTCAAGGATCTACTCTGGCTAACGGTAAATGAAGGAACTGAATAAAGATCAGGCACTAGATTAGCTCCTCCCAAATGGTTTCTGGACTCTTCTAAATACAAGAACTCCAAGCTTTTACATTGAACTGACAAAATGGCCAGGTCTGCTTCTTACCTACCTTATAAATATGGCTTATCTTGAACGGGTCTTAAAAAATGGGGTATACAGATGAGAGTAGCTGGATCTACGTTCTAACTAACGAACCAAGAATCTGATTTCCTACTAGGGGATGAATTTGTAGTGAAGAGGCGTAACATGCCTTATTTATTCGGTTTCTAGAAAATCTCGGGTTTTCGAGACATAATATTTTTCTAAGAAGTATTAATTCCTCACTCCTAAGCAATCAAAGACCGACACCATATGAAAAAAGCACTCCTACTTGCGCTATCCTTTCTTTTCACATTTGTGATAATACTCGCACAAGACAGCGCTCCCAATTTCAATTTTGATTTCGAAAACGCCAAAAGTGATAAGGATCTCCCTGATCAATGGATGAAGTGGGGCTCCTATCAGCTTAGTCTGGATAAAGAAGATCCACAATCTGGCAAAAACGCGATACTCATTAATGCCGGAGAAGGGGGAGCCTTCGGAAGCATTGCTTACCGAATAAAACCAGAATATGCTGGAGAGAAAATCACCTTGGAAGGCTATATGAAGACAGAAAATGTGGCAGAAGGGCATGCAGGTTTACTACTGCGAATTGACGGAGACAGCGGACCGCTGCATTTTGACAACATGCAGAAAACCGGAATCCAAGGCACCCATGACTGGAAAAAATACAGCATCACCTTACCACTGCCGGAGGAGGCTACGCAGATTTTTGTGGCGGGTATCCTAGTAGGGAATGGCAAGGCATGGTACGATAATTTCAAGGTCCTCATCGACGGCAAGGATATCCGAGGTCTGAAGCCCATTGAGAAGGAAGTGCCGAAAGCAACTTTGGATAAGGAGTTTGATTCTGGTTCTGCCTTCACGCTGGAATCTCCATCTCAGGAGCAACTGGATAAGCTCTATTGGCTCGCGAAGGTTTGGGGTTTCCTGAAATATCATCATCCTCAAATTGCCAAAGGCGAGGTGAATTGGGATTATGAACTATTTCGAATTTTGCCAGCCATCCAGGAGGATGGATTTGATCAATCCTTATTGAATTGGGCACAGCAACTAGGCGATGTTGAAGCAGGAGACTCTCCTCAAAGCCAGATGGAGGTCAAACTACAACCTTCAACAGATTGGATAAAATCACAGGGACTCCTTTCTGCAGATCTAGTTCAATACCTTAAGTCGATTCAATCCGCTCCACGAGAAGCCAAGAGCTACTATCTATCCTTTGCCCCCAATATTGGGAATCCTCAATTTCAGAATGAAAAGGCTTACAAAGACATAGCTTCTACCGATGATGGCTACCGTCTACTTTGCCTATTTCGATACTGGAATATGATTGAATATTTCTTTCCGTACAAACACCTGATGGACGAAAAATGGGAAACTGTGTTACGAACTTCTTTACCCAAATTCGTAACAGCCAAGGAACCCTTAGCCTATAAATTAGCCACCTTGGAATTGATTGGCAAGATTCAGGATACTCATGCTAATATTTGGATGCAAGATGAGGCCTTGAGTCAATTCCATGGTAAGAATATAGCACCGATAGAAGTCAATATCATTGAAGGTCAAGCCGTTGTAGTAAGACATTTTAGTCAGTTCCAAAAAGATAGTAAAATCAAGATTGGAGACATTGTCACCCACGTAAATGGAAGGCCAATTAGCGAGCTTATCGATGAAAAAATTGCTTATTGCCCTGCTTCTAACCGCCCTACGCAACTTCGAGATGTAGCGCGCCGCTTGCTACGAACCAATGACGATGTGATCGAATTGAGTATAAGCAGCCACAAGATCGATTTCAAAGAAAACGTTAATTGTGTATCTACTACAGAAATTAATTTCTGGAAAAAAGACATTCCTTCCCATAAAGAACTAGAAGGAGAAATTGGGTACATCTATCCCGGCTCACTAGAAAGAGGAGAGATCAACGAGATTATGAAGAAATTTATGGACAAAAAAGGAATCATTGTAGATCTTCGCTGCTATCCTTCCGATTTCATCGTCTTCAGTTTAGGAGGTCACCTCATGCCAAAGCCTACTGAATTTGTAAAATTCACTTTTGGCAACCTTCAACAACCTGGACAATTTGCCTTTGGCAACTCCATAAGTGTGGGTGGGGAAAACGCTAATTACTACAAGGGTAAAGTGGCAATACTGATCAATGAAACGACACAAAGTCAGGCAGAATATACAACTATGGCCCTGCGTGTGGCACCACAAACACAGGTGATCGGTAGTACTACGGCTGCCGCCGACGGCAATGTATCACAGATCATGCTTCCAGGCGGTATCCGCACTATGATCTCAGGTATTGGTGTGTACTACCCCGATGGCACGGAAACCCAGAGAGTTGGCATTGTCCCTGATGTGGAACTTCGCCCAACTATTGAGGGGATCCGAAAAGGGAAAGATGAACTACTAGAGAAGGCCCAAGCATGGATCCAAGAATAAACAAGCTGTAATTTATTAAACCCAACAAGCCGCACTGCTCATCTGCGGGTAGTGCGGCTTGCTACCTTTACCCGCAAAGCTATTTAACTATATACTCAAAGGAAACTTCCTGAACATCTCTAGCATTAGTACCTATCGAAACGACAAACGTTCCAGGTTCTACCGCCCAAGTGCCCTTTGAGGTATAGTAAGCCAAGTCCTCAGCCCGAATAGTGAAATTAACCGTTTCACTATCTCCTGGAGCCAAATTAATCTTCTTAAACCCCTTTAGCTCCTTAACAGGCCTTGCACTATTGCTAACTTTATCTTGAATATACATTTGGACAACTTCTTCTCCGGCAAGCTCTCCCGTATTTGTTACTCTCACCGCAACTTCTAAAGAATCATTGCTTCCTATTTCACTACTGCTTAATACAGGCAAATTGTAGCTAAAATTGGTATAACTCAAGCCAAAACCAAAAGGGTATTTTGGTTCATCTTGAGCAGCCGTATTTAGGTGATTGTAATAAATAGGACATTGTTCTACATCAGCGGGGAATGACATCGGAAGCTTCCCAGCAGGATTGTATTCTCCCCAAAGGACATCTGAGATCGCTAGGCCAGCCATGTGCCCCAAATGCCATGCCTCGACAATGGCTGGAACATGGTCAGCTGCCCAATTAAAAGTAATGGGCCTGCCATTCATCAATACCAATACCACCTTGTTATTCACTTTATAGATCTCTTGGAGCAGTTCCTCTTGCAGTCCCAACAATCCAATACTTTCCTGATTCTGTTCCTTCCCCGTTTGCCAGCAATCTTCACCAAGTGCAACAATAACTACATCTGCTTCCTGTGCCGCAGCTATCGCCTCTGGGAAACCAGACCGATCGGAATCATTAATAGTCAACGCTCTAGAAGCTCCACGTTTGCCGACAGCCAATTTACAACCCCGAGCATAGATCAAACGTGTATCAGAGCTGGCAGTTTCTCTGACTCCTTCCCATAAGGAAATTGCAGAGTTCCTGGTAGCATTAGCTCGCCAACTGCCCAATGGGCTATCCCGGTCGTTGGCTAATGGTCCGATGACCGCGATCGTCTTAGTATCTTTCGAAATAGGAAGTAGGTGGCCTTCGTTCTTCAAAAGAACAACAGACTTCTTGGCTATTTCTCTTGCCTCCGCTAGATGGTTGCGGTGCATTAAGTCTTGCTTTTCAGCAGCAGGATTGCAATAGCGATATGGATCATCAAATAGCCCCAATTGAAATTTCAGCCTCAATATTCTGCGTACAGCTTGATCTATTACTTTTTCCTTCACCACACCTGCCTTTACCAATCCCACCAACTCATGAATGTATGCCGATTCCATATCCATGTCAAAGCCAGCATTGATTTCCATGCCAATGGCCTGGCCTCGATCCATCGATCCGTCGCCCTCGACCAGATCATCTAGGCTCCCTGCATGAGATAATACCAATCCACTAAACCTCCATTCATTCCTTAAAGTGTTATCCAGGAAGTCCATTTTTTCACCGGAAGGAAATCCAGACATAACAGTAGCAACACCTGCATCCACAGCAGCTCTGAATGGAGAGAGAGCTATGTTTTCTACATGTTCTTCACTGATTGCTTTCGTAGATTCGAGATAGCTAGAAGTTGCCAGATATTTGGCCGATGCTGCGATGGTGTTTTTAGCTCGGAGATCCTCTCCTTGAAAACCCTTCACCCTCGCTTTAGTTATCTCTGCCGCCAGATAAGGGTCTTCTCCGGCTCCTTCCATCACTTTCCCCCAACGAGCATCTCGATATAGGTCTACAGATGGTGCTAATGTCCAATGTACCCCGACGGAAGCGGCCTCCACTCCGGCGATTCTGGCAGATTTTTCAATGGCCTCCAGATCCCAACTAGCAGCCTCAGCTAAGGGCAAAGGGAGCATGGTTTTATAGCCATGAACAATGTCGAAAGCAAACAACATAGGAATACCCAATCGACTTTCATTTACGGCATACTCTTGTAGCTTTCTGGTCACTGTAGAACCAGATACATTCAACATAGAACCCACCCACCCTTTCTTAATATGTTCTATTTTCATTTGACTATCTGCATTCAGAGACGGGCTAACTAAGACTCTTGAACCTTTATATTGATTCATTTGCCCCACCTTCTCTTCCATCGTCATTAACCTCAATAGCGAGTCGATCTTCTTTTCAACGACAGGATCGAAATGGGTAGCTGTTTCAGAATGATCAAAAGGTTGGCAAGCAAAAATCATTCCGAGCAAAAAGAGGCTGCTAAAGAGGTATTTGAACATTACTATATCTTTTACGCCTACTTTGGCTTGCTTCCATACCCTCTCAAACATCAATTGATTTCCTCGTTGGAGCTGGAGCGCCAAGATTAGCATCCATTATAGTGCAAGGGGTTAGGCAATTAATAAGCTACCTCAAATAGCGTAGGGATTTTTCTTTTAGACTAGGCAAAAAACGTAGGCAACGCAGCGCGTTGATGAGGCTTTTTAACGCAGCCTAAGAGAAAAAGATCAAGCTAAACTGGTAGATTATTATTTTCCTAAGCCCTAAAGTAGAATAAAAAAGGGCAAAGGAGTATTCATCCTTTACCCTAGACAAAATTTTGTCTTTGTTGTGCAAGCCTGGAATTGACTTGCATCCTTCAGAATATCAGTGGTGATGAAATCTTTCGATTTCAGTCGTAAAGTACTAAAAGAGTAGGAATTCGGGAAGAGTACAGCCGAAAATTCTTCAGATATTCATGCAAGTGAGAGCATCAAACACTCAGTCTTCGCCACGAAAATCACCATCTTAATTCTAAAAAGAGGTTCGGCGTAAAGCCTAGTAAACTGCGATCATACGATACTAAAACAGGGGTATTATGATCCCCATTTTCGGGGTGCAGGAAATAGGTTCTGCTATAGAAATTGCGTTTATTTAATACATTGAAAATGGACCAACCAATCTTTCCACTTAGCCTTCTTTGATCTGTAAAATTATAGGCTCCACTAAAGTCTATACGTTGGTAGGCAGGAAGGCGAAGCGCATTTACCCTTCCATACTGAATCTCAGCTTTGTACCCATCTTCCGCTTCATTGGGCACAAATCGCCCTCTTTCTGCCTGGGTATAGGGCAATCCGCTGGCATAAAACCAGGCTACGGCAAAATCCCAATCCCCAAATGTAAGCTGATGTGTCCATTTCAAATTATGTAACCGGTCATGTAAGGATGGAAAAGCTTCATTGTTGTTAATCCGATCAAAAACATACTTAGTCCTACCTACCGTATAGGAAAGCCAACTGTCAAAATTAGGCCAACTCTTCTTCAAGAGTAGATCTAATCCATTGATTCTCGCCTCGCCACCGCTATAGGGGTTCTTCCAGTCTGCATCAAAGTCCAAACTCAAAGACACCAATCCCGTAATCCATTTCTTATACAAGTCTACATCCAATAGCCAACCCTTACTCTTCCAGCGGGCCCCTAAGGTGAACTGTGCAGAAGAGACAGCAGGAATATGTTGGGAGCTATCTGCCATAATCCAAAAACGCTCGCCTATGCCCAAATCATTCTCCAGAAAAATCTGATTGACGATTTGGGTATAACGACCAATACTTGTTTTCAATTCAACTCCCGGATGGACATAGTAAGACATGCTAAAACGAGGCTCCCAATTACCGGTGTATCCCTTGTCAAAGTGACTATACCGAATGCCCCAATCCAGGTGTAATTTTTCTGGAATAGTATAGTCATAATCTAAATAAAAGGTATGAGTGGTGCCTTCAAAGGATCGGCTTTCTTGTTCTTGGATGTCATTAACCGGTGATGCAAATTTCAGATCCAAAGCTACTTCATTTACTACGCCCTGATATCCCAGGTGCAGCCGCTGATTTTGATTAATGGTATAAGTGTTATTCCATTCCAATCGCTGTTCTGCAATACTGTTGCTCTGGATTACTCGCAATGCTACTTGTGCGGGATTCAGTTTATTCTCAAAAGTAAATGCCGTGGAGAAACGAGTAAGAACAAGCATAAAATCAGACTGCCATTGGTTATTCCATCGCTGGAGCCAAGCCGCACTCACCCCCCAATTTAAAAGATCCACCTCAAAGGAACTATTAAGGTAAAAATTCGGGCGATCAAATAATACCCCGTAGTCTAGTGCATCTTCTCCTTGATAAAAACTAATACGGCCTTCTCCTCCACTTTCATTGCGGGTCACCCATTTTATATTGAAATCCGAGAAATAGAATTTGGGTGAGAGTTGCAGGTCGGTATATTGTTGTTGGGCGGGTTCAAATTCTTCTTTGATACTACCTCTACCCGCTACCTGATTAAAAAGATTTTGATAAATCTGACTATCGAATAGATCAGTGATAGATCTTCGGCCTGCTACCATGAGAGCCGACCTACCTTTTTGTAGCGGAATTTTCACATAGGCATTGGTACTAATCAAATTTACACCTATGCCCACTTCGACAGTATCTACCAATAGTGGAGAAGTGCTAATATCTAAAACCCCTGAAACCCTACCGCCATATTGTGCACTAAAGTCGCCTCGATAGACATCCATATTATCGACAATGGTCGAATTAAAGGCAGAGAACATTCCAAAGAAGTGCCCCGTATGATAAACGGGTATACCGTCCCATAAAATGAGGTTTTGATCAGGGGTCCCTCCTCGTATATTTAAGTTGCTCGCAGACTCGTCTGTCGTGCTAATTCCCGGAAGCAATTGCGCCATTCTAAGTACATCCTGTTCTCCCCAACCTGGAATCACGCCCATCTGATCCACATCCAGCTCCAAGCCATCTCCTCTTCCTGCGCCCGACAAAAAAGTAATCGCCTTATCCTTTATTAAAATCTGTTCAAAAGCGAACTCCTGTCTAGACAAGGCAACAGCACGGCAATCTTTGCCCAAGAATAGGTTCAAAGGCAAGGAACGCGGATCATATCCCACATAGCTAAAAACTAGACTATCTGTCGTTTTGAATGGTCCTTTGATTGAAAAGCGTCCTAAATCATTGCTATACGCTCCCTTCCTCGTCCCTTTCAACCATATATTGGCGGAGATAAGCGGCAAGCCAGATAGACTATCCTGCAATTCCCCACAAGCCATAACAATAGGTTTGGGAGGTGGAGAATAAAGCGCCAATTCATCCGGCTTAGCTTTTCGGATCAGTACATGTTTTCCATTTACAATCTCAAAATATAAGGACTGTGGTAATAAGAGGTTCGCTAATGCTTCACTGAGGTAGGCATTCGTGGCCTTTGCTTGCTGGATCGACTTGTTTTGCAGCAGTAAACGATCAAAAGCAAAGGTGAGTTCATATTCAGTTTCCAGAAAATTCAGCGCTTGCATTAAGGGTATATCTTCAAATTCAAAGGCAACCCTGGGCCCCTCTTGAGCCGCAAGCCTCGCGCCCCAAAACCCTAAGAAGAGAAGTACAGCATAACGGGTACTACCGATCATTTTGAGAATATCCTTACACGCTTTTTATCGCTACTTAACTCAAATTGCAGTTCCATTGGATCACAGATAAACTTTAGTGCTTGTTCCAAATCATCGTTTGGAAACCCTCCTTCGTATACTCTATAACTCTCATTCTCCCAATTCACTTGCAGTCCATATTGCCTTTCCAATTCCTCAAAAACCCTGGTTAGAGATAAGCCTTCACAATTCGTCCATCCCCGGAACCAGCTTGGCGTCGGCGTTAATTGTAGGTTAGAGGTGGATAAATTTCCCCCTTCCATCAAAACAGCCTTCTGCCCTGCCTCTATCTCAACCGGTTCTGCCCCTCCTATCACCCTAACCTTTCCACTGTAACAAACTACCTCCAACTGGCTTTTGCGTGCCCAAACATTAAAGCTTGTACCTAAAACACGAACCTCACCCGATGGCGTCACAACGGTAAATTCACTTCCCTTTTCTACCTCAAAAAAGGCTTCCCCCTTAAGTTGCACTGCTCGTTTGGTAGTCCAAGTGGCTTCATCAAAATCTAGTGTTCCCCCGGCATTGAGTTGGTAGGTAGAGCCGTCAGGCAAACTACCCGATCTCTGTTCTCCCACCTGTGCTACAACTAAAGGCGTAGCTGGTTGCCACATCCAATAGGCTACTGCGGCTAAGGCTAATACAGCTGCTGCTGACCAGCGCAACCTTCGCATAAAGCGGCGGCGGCCTTTCTGAATTTCCCCTCGTTCCTTTTTTGCTGCTAGCAGTTGCTCCCAAGCTCCTCCCTCTGAAAAGCTTGGCAGGCTTATGTTTGAGGATTCTTCGGCAATTTTTTGCAAATCAGCAAAGTCCTCCCGGGCCTTTAGCTCCGTCTCCTCTGCCTGGCTTAATTCGCCATTCAGCCAGCGAGCTAGAAAGGTATCATCTGGGAATGCTTTTGACATGGTTTACAATTATACGATGTATTCAATGGTCTATTTGAAATAAGAACGATCTAACTTACTTTTTCCCTACCTCATTAGATGCGATCGCTCAATTTTCTCAATTCTACGAGGGCTTTGTGCATTCTTTTCTCCACTGCCTTCACACTAATACCTAATAAAAGTGCAATATCCTTATACTTCATTCCTTCTACTCGATTCAATAAAAACACCTCCCTGCTTTTCTCTGGCAACCTAGCAATGGCATTTTCTAGTCGCTCCTTAAATTCACTTTCTTCTAGCTCTTCTTGAGGCGTGAAATTTTGTACGGGCTTACTAATATTAATCCTGTATTTTGCTACAACCTTACGGTGTTTTATTTCATCCAAAAAAAGATTATTGGCCACCCGAAACAAATAAGCCTTAGCCTTATCATAGGAAACTTTCTTACAAGCTGTCCACATCCTTAAAAAGGATTCCTGTACCAGGTCTTCCGCCAAATCAGCATCTCCGCATTTATAATAGAGGAAATTGCGTAATGGGCGTGCAAAAGCCCAAAACAGTTCCTTAAATACAGCTTGTTCACAGATATGATCTGGTTTCCCCATGGAAATAGATTTCAGCAAAAAGTAAGCTAATTGCTTCTCTTTGGCAATTTTTGTATGCCAGTCTGCCTTAAATAAAAGTACCGCAGATTTCATTAGTCAATCTTCATCTCAAGGTGGCTACAAAAATCGTGAGAAAAGACATTTTTTTGCTTAGACCACAATTTTTTAAATTCGTTTATTGGCTATTACCTAAAAAGCACCGTATAAGATGTCTAAATGCCCCTCATGAAACAAATTATACGCACACTGCTACTACTTGGGTGTATCAACCTAAGTGCTCAAAATCCCTATTTCCAGCAAAAAGTAGATTATCAAATAACAGTGAAGCTGGATGATGAGCAACATTTACTAGACGGGTTTATCACTATTGACTACAAAAACAACTCACCAGATACGCTCGAGCAGCTATACTTTCACCTTTGGCCTAATGCTTACCGGAATCAAACTACAGCCTTTGCTCGACAAATGTTGAGGCTAGGACGGCAAGATTTCTACTTTGCCAAAGATAGCCAATTGGGAAGCATTTCAAAGTTGGATTTCCAAGTGAAAGGGAAGAAGGTTCGCTGGCGACTTTCCGCTAAGCATCAAGACATTGCCTTACTTACTTTAAACCAACCGCTATTACCCGGACAAAGCATCCAGCTTACGACGCCTTTTTTAGTCAGAATCCCAGATTCTTTCTCTAGGTTGGGGCATGTAGAAGACTCCTATCAGGTTAGTCAGTGGTACCCGAAACCTGCCGTCTATGATCGCGATGGTTGGCACCCTATGCCCTATTTAGACAATGGAGAATTCTACTCAGAGTTTGGGTCTTTTGATGTGAAGATTACGCTTCCAGAAAACTATCTGGTTGGGGCTACCGGCCAACTCATGAATCCCGAAGAGCAGGCTCGGCTAGAAAAGATTAGTCAGGATACTCGATTGTACCTCGACACTTTTCCCTATCCTTCTCCTTTCGTGGAATATGAACCCAGCCCAATTTCCTCAGATACATTCAAAACGTTACATTTCAAGGCAGATAAAGTACATGATTTTGCCTGGTTTGCAGATAAACGGTTTAAGGTGCTGGTGGATGAACTTGAGTTAGCCACTGGTGAAAAGATAGAAACAAAGGTTTTCTTCACCAAGAGCGAGGAGGCCTATTGGCAACATAGTATGGATTATTTGCAACGATCGCTCATTTTCTTTTCTGAAAAAGTTGGTCCTTACCCCTATCCCCAGATGACCGTAGTACAAAGTACTTTAAGCGCGGGAGGTGGAATGGAGTATCCAATGGTAACCGTTATTGATGAAGTAGGCACTGAGGAGTTTCTAGATGAAGTTATTGCCCATGAAGTAGGTCACAATTGGTTTTATGGAATCCTGGCGAGTAATGAGCGAGCGCATGCCTGGATGGATGAAGGGATTACCAGCTATTATGAACAGAAGTACCTGGAAAATATAGATGACCTGGAACATGAAACCTCTCGCAAAAAGCGCCTTCTGGATGAATTGGGTGCACACCGCCGCCCGTACCTCTATAAGGCACGCACTCGCCGTGATCAAGCCCCTAACACCCCCGCTGATCAACTCCGTACTAGCAATTATACCATGTCTTCTTATACTAAGCCCGCTTTAGGCTTTCGAATGTTGGAGGAGTATATGGGCTGCTTCGAGTTTGATCAAGCAATGCAGGATTACTTCCAGCAATGGCAATTCAAACATCCTGGCCCAAAAGATCTCAGAGATGTCCTAATTAAACATAATTCGGATTCCCTCGATTGGTTATTTGATGGAATTCTAGCTAGCACCAATCGTTATGACTACGCCATAAAGAAGGTGAAGCGGGTTAAAGATTCATTAGAAATCATCGTCAAGAACAAAGGAAAAATCAATGGCCCCATTGCTATTGGCGGCATCAAAAACAAGGAAGTGGACCGGCTCTCCTGGCATGCGCCACAGGGCAAGAAAACCTCGATCAAAATCCCCGATGAAGGGTTCCATAAAATCATCTTAGATCCACTTTTCCTTACCCCTGATCTATATGGAAATAATAACTCTTGGGACCTGATGGGTCCTATACCCCGACTAGAACCTGTAGAATTCCCTATACTGAACATCTACGAGAAAGCCTATAAAAGCAATATTAACTGGGGGCCAATCTACGGCTGGAATGCTTACGATGGATCGATGTTTGGAGCAGCATTCTATAATACCGTGTTCCCACATCGCTCTTTCGAATATGTAGTAGCTCCATTTTTTGGCCTGGGAAGCCTCGAGCCATCCATAATGGCCCTGGTGCAGTACAATGTATTTCCTAAATCCGGTCACTTTCAAAAACTCACCTTTGGCTTTCAGGGAAGGAGTTTCAACTTCTTTACTCAGGATGAAATTAACTACAGTCTCCGCTACAGCAAATGGTCTCCATTCATTAATATCCACTTCAAGCAAAAGAAGCTATCAACTTTTAGACATTGGCTGGAACTGCAAGCCACTGGTCTTTGGCGAGAAAAAGCTGGATTTAGTAACAATGGGCGCTTCTTAGGAACCACCTGGGAACAAAACACCTTCCTGCGCGCCGTCTACAATGGCAAGAATAATCGGGTGCTGCACCCCTATAGTTATCGCTTCACCTATGAGTTACTCGAGTTTGATGAGATCACCGGTGTCAATCAATATATTCGCGCTAGTGTAGAAACGCAAAATCAGTTTACTTTCGGACCAAATCAGCATTTCTATCTTAGCTTTTTTGCAGGAGGGCATTTGCGTACTCCTGGGCGAAATGCAGGCAATATCCGCCCGAGCGCTTATAACTTAGTCAGTCAAGGCTTTAATGATTTAACTTATCAGGATAGCTATTTCGGTCGCAACGAAGCTGATGGCTTTTGGTCACAACAGATTACAGTTCGCGAGGGAGGGTTTAAAGCCCCTATTCCCAAAGGCTTTCCCTTGGGAAGAAGTAATGATTACATCATAGCGCTAAATTTTAAAACTGATCTACCTATTCTGAAGAAAAGTCCTTTGCGTTTACGCCCATATTTTGATGTTGGGTATTTTCATAATGCCACCCCTTCAGGAGAGGCTGCTACCTTTCAAGATCAACTCTTGTGGAATGGAGGTTTAGGATTGGAGCTTTTAGATGGCGTTTTAGGTTTTTATTTTCCCTTGCTTAGTTCCTCGAATTTAGGGGATCGATTGGCGGAAAGAGGAAACTACTTTAACCGCATTAGTTTTGCCTTCGACATTAATAGAGGAGATCCCCGTGAAAGATGGCGTTCATTCTAACAGACAGTTGAGCGAAAAGCAAGATAATTCATAGTTGGGCTACTTTTATTCGTAACTTTCAAATGTTTGCTTCACCAAATACAAACCAATATGTTACGAATGTTCGGCTTTGCCCTATTCCTATTATTGATAGGGTGTAAACCTAATTCAACAGGAGACGTCAGTTCTAGTACTGCTCCTACCGCCAAAAAAGTAACTCATACTTTCACTGAACACGATAATACGCGAGAAGATCCATATCACTGGCTTAGCGACAAAACAGACCCTGAAGTAATTGCTCACTTAGAAAAGGAGAATGGGCACACCCAAAGTATGCTAGCCCATACCAAAGGGTTACAAGATGAATTGTATGATGAGTTGACCGCACGTATTGAGCAGAAATATGAATCACTGCCGACTAAACGCAATGGTTATTGGTACTATGTGAGGTATGAAGAGGGAAATGAATATCCATTTTACTGTCGAAAAAAGGACAATCTCCAAGCCAGCGAAGAGATTATTCTCAATGTAAATGAAATGGCAAAAGGACATAAAGTCTATCGCCTTTTCCAATACTTTGTGAGTCCTGACAACGAAAAGATAGCTTTCCTCGTCGACACCTCTGGCGATAGAAGAAATACCCTTTTCTTCAAAGACCTACAAAGCGGAAAAATCCTTGCCGATCAAATTTCTAATTGTTCTTATGGTGGGGCCTGGGCGAATGATAACCAACATTTCTTCTATACACAAAATGATAAAACGGTTCGTTCTTACCAAATCATGCGACACCGCCTTGGACAAGCATTGACTAGCGACCAACAGATGTATATAGAGCCGGATAGCACCTTCTCTGCGGGAGTCAGTCGGTCAACAGATGGCCGATATATTTTCATGGGCTCAGGAAGTACGACCTCATCCGAATTCTGGTATATCTCCGCAGATAGCCCGTTAAGCTCCCCTAAGGTTATACAAGAAAGACAAAAAGGGTTGGAGTATCAGGTCGATAGCTACACAGGTACGGAGTTTCATGTCCAACATAATTATCAAGCACAAAATTTTAAAATCTCCAAAGCCCCTATTGCAAACCCAGGAATGTCCAATTGGGAAGATGTAGTTCCTCACCAGGAAAATGTGCTGATCAATAATTTCACGGTAAGAGAAAAGTTTATTGTAGTTCAGCAGCGCGCCAATGCGCTGGATCAAATTTTGATCATCAATCGAGCTACAAGTGAACAATCTTATGCTGATTTTGGAGAAGAGGTGTACACTGCGAGTATGTATAATCCTACGGATGAATTTAAATCAGATAGCATACGCTACAATTACACCTCCCTAACTACGCCTCGTTCAGTTGTCGGATACAACCTTAGTGATGGCAGTAGGAAGGTTTTAAAACAGCAAAAGGTGGGCGGGAATTTTGATGCCAGTAAATACGAAACGAAGCGCCTTTGGGCCACGGCAGCAGACGGCACCAAGGTACCGATCTCCATTGTCTACAATAAAGAATCGTTTAAGCAGGATGGCACGCAAGCTTGCTTGCTCTATGCCTACGGCTCTTACGGCGCTAGCAGTATGCCCTCTTTTCGTTCCAATGTATTTAGTCTATTAGATCGTGGATTCACCTACGCCATTGCTCATATCCGTGGTGGGCAAGAGATGGGTCGAGGTTGGTATGAGGACGGCAAGTTGCTAAAGAAGAAGAATACTTTCACCGACTTTATTAATTGTGCCGAGCATCTAATCAATGAAAAATATACCTATAAGGAAGGACTCTTTGCCATGGGCGGCAGTGCAGGCGGCATGCTGATGGGAGCCATTTCCAATATGAGGCCCGACCTCTTCAAGGGGATTATTGCTTATGTACCTTGGATGGATGTAATTACAGATATGACCAATCCCGATCTCCCCCTAACTACCCTGGAATATGAAGAGTGGGGTGACCCTAATGTCAAGGAATATTATGACTATATGCTTAGCTGGTCGCCCTATGACAATGTCAAAGAGGCTAACTATCCAGCCATTCTGGCGACGGGAGGTGTAAACGACACCCAAGTTCCTTACTTTAGCCCAGCTAAATGGGTACAAAAGATCAGAGAAAATAACACGGGCGATGAGCCTGTACTTTTCAAATGTAATATGGGGGCAGGCCATGCTGGGGCCTCAGGTCGCTTCGAACGACAAAAAGAAACAGCCTTAGTCTATGCCTTCATGGTAGATCAAGTAGAAAGAAAAGTTAAGAATTAGATTCTAGCCGAACTTTAAGAAAGCGGCGCTGTGGTAATTGCTTCCACAGCGCCGTTCTCTTTTCATCAAAAAGAAAAGCTTCTTCCCTTACTCCGTCCCTAAAGTATTAGCTGGATTGGCCCGCGCCACCCTCAAAGTTTGCGAACTGATCGCCAGCAGCGCAATACTTATCACTAAGAATGTTCCCAGAAATAATTCGAGAATACCGATGGGTGCCCGATAGGCCATCTCAGCAAAAATCACTTTATCACACAGGTAATAAGTGGCGGGTATAGCAATTAAACTGGCAATTACGAGCAGGCTGATAAAACCTTTACTCAACAAGAAGAAAAGTCCTCTTTCTGTCGCCCCAAGTACCTTCCTAATACTGATTTCCCTGACTCGGGTTTCAGTTGTAAACACCACCATACCTAACAAACCAAATGAAGCAATAGAAATAGCTAAGAACGCTAGAAACCCTATAATCTTGATCATCCCCGTCGTCTCACTATACGCTGCTTCAATATCCTCCTCATAGAATCGGGCTCTAAAGGGGTGAATGGGATCTATTTTTTTCCAAGCTGCCTCTAATCGATTCATAGTAACGGAAATATCTGATGAAGCAATCTTCAAATTAAGCATGCCATATTCCGTTGGATCATTCCGAAAGGCGAAATATCGCATCTTGTTCCATAAGGTACTGTGATGAAAATCCTTAACCACCCCTATGATTTGCATCTTTGTCCCACCAATGGTTAGTTCCTTTCCGATAGCTTCAGTTGCTGTCCCAAGTTGGAAACGCTCTAAGGTTTTTTCATTGACGATAACTTCTGATTCTTCTTTCTCTTCTGTTGTGGCGGGCCTGAAGTTGTTACCAGCGATAAGCTGATGTTCATGTAAATCCAAATAGTTTTCGTCTATGGCATTGTAAAAGATATAAGTGGAGTCCAAGGGGTCCTGGTATTTAATGGTAGAGGAATAAGTATCACCGATACTAAGGACCATTTTTGAGGCTGAAATATCCGTTACGTCAGCAAGGGATTCCAATTCCTGTTTTAGAAGCACTGGTGAGTTGCCTTGCAAGTCGATGTTTAAGATATTTTCCGTGGTGAAGCCCAGATCAAAATTTAAGGCATATTTGTATTGTTTGTAAATGATACTTACAGCGATAATGAAAGAAATCGATAGAATGTATTGAAAGGTGATCAGCCCTTTCCGCACATTCACATGCTTAAACAACCTTAGCTTACTAATATCCTTGATCACCTTCACGGGGTCAATGCGGGAAAAGAATAAAGCCGGAAAAAACCCAGCAAGTAAACCAATAACAACAGCAAGTCCGGCAAAATATAAGAAGATAACTGGATTGGGCCGCAAGAAAATTCTGGAAAGGAACCTAGGTTCAATGCTTAGGAAGCCAGGACGGATCATCAGAAACACTAAATAAGAGAAAAGTAAGGATAGAAAAGCTATCAATATGGCTTCCATTACAAATTGCAAAAAGACCTGGGATCTGCTTGCTCCTACTACTTTCCGAATCCCTACTTCTTTAGAGCGACGTAACGCCCGGGCGATGGAAAGATTGGTGTAATTGAAACAAGCCGATAACATCACGACAAGGGCTAAACCGATCAAAATCCAAATCAATTGGGTCCCAAAGTTGAATCCTATTTGATTGGAAAGGTTACGACTCATTACCACCTCGTTCAAAGGCTGTAAGTTGAGCTCTATACTTCTCTTTTCAAATTGCTTATTCTCTTCCTGCGAGATCTGATCCAATCCCGCTTGGACAGTCGCCAATTCGATTTGATCCGGTAATACCAGATAAACATAATTCGACCACATATAGAACCAATGCAGCCAGCTCTCATCTTGGGCAGCTTTCATCTTATTATCCTGGGTAATCATTGACCCCAGCATTTCAAATTTAAAATGAGAATTGGGCGGAGGGTCTTTCATGACGGCGGTAATATTATATTTATCATCACCCACAGTGACCTCCTCTCCTACTACCTCTATCTTATCAAATAGTCTTTTGGCTGCTGTTTCGGTTAATACAATAGAGTATGGAGCTTCCAATGCGGCCTCTGCATTCCCACTTAAGAGTTCAAAGGAAAAAACACGGAAGAAATCTTTTGAGGCCCACAGTCCGCGAAACGGAAGAATCTTCTCGTCCGTTTGTAGATCTTTCTGAAAATTCCGATTCAGAATAACCATATCTTCTATTCCGGGCAAAGAAGCTTCAATCCTTTTCCCGGTCAAAATTGAAGTAGATGCATATTCATCAGGATCTTCTCCGGGCTCGTGATAGGTGTTTATTACACGGTAGATTCGGTCATAGTTCGCATGAAAATCATCAAAATGCTTCAGCTCTGCCACAAATGTGATGAGTAGAAGACCTACAGACATGCTAATCGCAAGTCCAACAATATTGATGGTAGAGAACAACTTGTTTTTGGCAAGACTCCGGAAGGATGTCTTGAAATAGTTACGAATAATGGTCGGGTAATTCATTGATGATAAGAATTTAGGTGGTCGAACCGTATAGGCTCTAAAAAACTTTATCACATCGATAATGTAGATCAGTCGAGCTTTGCGCAGGCCATGTTTGGCCAGGTTACGCCCGAAGAATTCTTGTAAATCACCTTCTAAATCTTCCAACAACTCAGGCCGGCAATACCATTCCAAAAAACGCTGTGCCCATCTAGGAGGGCTCGGTATCGGTTTTTTTCTCATCAGATCATGCCTTTAAATACGAATTCAGGAATAACGCTCCACAATTGATCCCGGAGTGACTTTGCCCTAACCAAGGCCGTTTTACCGGCTGTACTCAATTCATAAAAACGTTTCCGCCTCCCTCCTCTTTCTTTCGTTGGCTCCCCTAAGCTACTTTTGAGAAACCCTTTGGTCTCTAGTCGATTCAGGACGGCATGTACCATACCTAATTTCACGGCTCGTCCTGTATGCGCTGTCAAATGGTCACAAATAGCTACACTATAGGCCTCTGTCGTTAAAGCAGCAATTGTCAACAAAACCAGCTCTTCAAACTCGCCTAGATTAGTTCCTTTCATTGGTAGGTTTTATTTATTCTATAAATGTATGTAAAATAATTTAATTATCCCTTTGCGACTTTGGCCCATAGGACAAATCAACACCCATCCTAGTAGAAACAGGAAGGAATTTTGTCTCCAGTCTTGTATAAGTAGAAAGGTTAAGAATGAGACTTCGGTAAAACACCCATGTCAAGATATAACCCTTAGTTAGATCTCATTCCGAAGCAGCAGGAGATAAAGCTATCAGGCTTGATAGTCAATAAAAGGGAGTAATAGGCACCTTTCCCAAAAGCGCAGTTCTGTCTAACTCTAGTGCAAGCAAGTAAAATCCTACTTATTGATAATTGTTTCCAATGGGAAAATACCTTATAGGCAAAACACCACTAGAACTAAAGTAGTAGATGGTCACTAGAATAGTAAATAAGTAATATAGTATTAGAACATTTTGGTCTGACCGTTGCCTTCGACATCAAAGTCGATAGTGTCGCCTGCGGATAGTTTCTTTTCGTCCTTTTCACTAGGCTTTGGTGCTTTCTCGCCTTCCTCCGTCAGGTCTTTAAAACTTGAGATCTTTTTATCGATCAACTTGTTCCCCAAGGCTTTCCAACCTTTCACATCGATGAATTCCGCAATATTGACCGTATCTTCCTCTTTCCCTCCTTTCACTCGATAGGCATATTGCAACTTTGGCGTCTCAGCTACGGAGGCAAAATATAGCTTTGTATTTGTATGCTCTGATAAGAAGCTATAGGATTGACCTAGTTTATTAGATTCAATACGGAAGCGTTTAACCATTGTCCATTTCTTCGCACCTTCAAAATATACCGCACTAATTACCGTCTCTGGTTTCAGTTTGCCAATATGTACAACATCATTGGCGTCAAATTTTTTCTGAATATCCAGTTCCAATATTTGATACTCCCCAGATTTGTAAATTACCAATAAGTTGTCTCCGGTATCAAAAGCTCCTAAATAAATGCCTCGATCCGAAGTATTCAAGCGGCCACTCACCTCATCCATCCAAACCTTTATCGCTCCCAAAGTGGATTTACCCGCTTCTTTTAGGGTAATCTTCCGCACGGGATAACGTGTCAATATATTCCCGGCAGCCCCTCTACCCTTGATATCAATGGTACTAAAGTCAAAATCAAACATTTTCTTTCTGGCCTTACTACCTTGCGTCAACTGGACATGAACAATCTCCGCTTCACCATTCAGATTAGCAGAGAAGTAGAGTAATTTTGACTTAACCAGGCCTTTAGCAGGAGGATAACTTGTCGTTCTGGTGATGCTTTTCACATTGAAACGCTTCGCCATAGTGCGACCATTCTTACTATTTAGGTAGATCATATTGTAGGTCGTCCTTTCATCTCCTTTTTTCCACACCGCCACATGAATAATCCCCTTACCCACAAATACTTTCGAGTCAACCTTTACAACCTGGAAAGTAGCATCCTTTTTAAAGACAATAATGTCATCAATATCCGAACAATCACAGACGAACTCATCCTTCTTCAACGAAGTCCCAATGAAGCCATCTGCTTTATTGACATATAGCTTAGCATTGTTGGCAACCACCATACTCGCTTTGATCGTATCGAAGGTGGTAATTTCAGTCTTACGCTCCCTCCCTTTTCCGAACTTCTCTAGTAATCTGTTGTAATAAGAGATTGTATACTCTGTCAAATGAGCCAGGTTGTGTTTTACTTCCTTTAATGCCTCTTCTAATTTGGCAATTAGCTCATCTGCTTTGAAGGAATTGAATTTTGAGATTCGCTTGATTTTGATCTCTGTTAACCGAACAATATCTTCTTCTGACACATCCCGAAGCAATCGCAAGCGTTTGTCATTTGCTTTAGGTTTGTCACTTGGTCCGGCAACGTATTTTTTCAGTTCTCGATCAATCGTCTCGATCACTGCCTCCCAGGTTTCGCATTCTTCAATTTCTCGGTAAATGCGATTCTCAATGAAGATCTTCTCTAAACTGGCAAAATGCAATTTCTCTTCCAGCGAAGCTTTCTCTATCTCCAACTCTTGCCGTAAGAGATCCTTAGTCTTTAAGGTATTGAAGCGCAGAATCTCTTCGACCGTAACAAAATGTGGTTTATTGTCGATGATAATACACGCATTGGGTGAGATCGACTTTTCACATTTCGTGAAGGCATATAAGGCATCAATCGTAACTTCGGGAGAGATCCCTGCAGCCAGCTCTACCTGTATTTCAACATCTCTCGCTGTATTATCAATCACCTTCTTGATCTTGATCTTCCCCTTGTCATTGGCTTTAATGATATCATCGATCAAACTGGAAGTAGTCTCGCCATAAGGAAGGTCTTTGATAACAAGAATTTTCTTGTCGACCGCCTCAATCCGGGCTCTTACTTTTATTTTCCCTCCTCTTTTCCCTCCTCTATAATCCGTCACATCTACAAAACCTCCTGTCAAAAAATCTGGATAGATCTTTACTTTCTTGTCTTCCAAAATCTTGATGGAAGCCTTGATTAACTCGATGAAGTTATGGGGGAGAATTTTAGTAGACAAACCTACTGCAATACCCTCTGCTCCTTGAGCCAATACCAATGGAAATTTCATTGGCAGGTTGATGGGCTCTTTCTTTCTGCCGTCATAAGAAATCTGCCATTCCGTAGTTTGCGGATTGAAAGCCACTTCCAGGGCAAATTTTGTTAGGCGCGCCTCAATATATCGTGAAGCAGCAGCCCTATCCCCTGTTCGAGGATCACCCCAGTTACCTTGCGTGTCAATCATCAGGTCTTTCTGGCCGAGATTAACCATGGCGTCACCAATAGCGGCATCACCATGCGGATGGTACTGCATTGTCTGACCGATAATGTTTGCTACCTTATTGTAACGACCATCATCCATCTCCTTCATGGCATGGAAAATACGTCTTTGTACAGGCTTTAATCCATCGCCAATTCCTGGAACCGCCCGTTCTAAAATCACATAGGAGGCATAATCCAGGAAATAGTCCTGGTACATACCATTTAAACTGATGACTTGTTCTTGCTCTTGTCCGTTTGGGGTGGGCTTTATATTCTCTTTACTCATTTGTCCATTTTCAATTGCCGCCAATATCAAACATTTGAGCGAAAATACAAAAAAGGCTTTTAAAAACAAAAAATTTTTAATTCAGCCAATATAACATTTTTTGTTTCTAAAAGAAACACCAAGTTATCCGCTATACTTTGTCAATTGCCGACAAGATTGATTTTATTTTTAGGCTGCAATAAGAGACACTCCAATCCTGATTTAACAGAGAAAAGCGACTTTTCCTTACAATTTTGGCAAAAATGTGGCACTCTTGTGAATACTGGGCAGCAATTTAGACCACCCGTTCGTTGTAATCCTAGCGTCATTTGTTATTGGCAGTTCCAACCCTAGTTGTAATTTTTGTCCAATTCGCCTAACTTAGCCAATAGGACCAATATGGATATTGCTTTGCCTTTAGGTAACGAAGAGAGAGACCTCATCACAGCCTGCATTCGTAAAGAGCGTTGGGCGCAGAAGTTGCTGTATGAAGAATACTACAGCAAACTGATGGGTGTATGTCTTCGATACGCAAATAATGAGCATGATGCCTTAGACATATTGCACGAAGGATTCATTAAGGTTTTCCGCAATATCCATAAGTACCAACCTGGAACTTCGCTAATCGCCTGGATGCGGCGAATAATGGTCAATACCTCTATTGATTATTGCCGCAAAAACATACGACGCCGAACAGAAAATATAGAAGAAGCTTTTGACATAAGTGCTAATGAAGCGGATGCCATCAGTCAGTGTACTGAAAAGGAAATCCTGGAAGCTATCCAGCAATTGTCAACGGCTTATCGAACAGTCTTTAATCTCTATGTGATTGAAGGATATTCTCATAAGGAGATCGCTGAAAAACTAGGCATAACAGAAAGTACTTCGCGATCCAACCTTGTAAAAGCAAGAATGAAGCTAAAAGCCATTTTGAGTTCGAGATTCTACGGATATGAAGAGTAAAAACGATTTTGATGCGTTTATCCGCGGCCGGATGCAAGACGTGGGAGCGGAAGGCCAGCCCAAGGGCTGGGACCTACTGGCAGACCGGCTATCGGAAGAAGAAGGAGGAACCGCAGCTGCTGATGAGAAGTTGATGGAGGCTGTGGTATTTGAGAAAATGAGTGAAATGGAAGCTCCATTTCAGCCTGCTCATTGGAACAAACTTGAAAGCCGCTTAAATGAAGAATATCGTTTTGTCAACAAAATTATTCGATACAAATCTCTTGAACTTTCAATTTTCCTACTCTTAATCGCCCTCTTCCTCAATTATTACCCTGAAAATAACACCAACCTAAAGAACAAGAAAGTCCCTCTAGGAACGCCTGCTATTGCATCTGATATTGAAATCAAGGAAACCACTACGAGCATCAGTAATATAACTGAACAAAACATTGCCACGAGTGAGTCTAGTAAACGTGCCTCTAAAACGGAAGGTATTCAATCAGGCGATTCTCCTATAGACAATATAGCTGTTAAGCCCTCATCTGATCCTATTGCTTCGGCACCAACTACTGCCTCAGCAGAAGCCAAAGCGATAGCTCAAACTTCTGGTTCCCCCCTAGTTAGTACTAGTACTACACAAGAGACTGTGCCAGTAAATGACGAGGAAACATTCACACAGCAACCAACCTCCTTGTTAGCTGCACTACAGAAGCCAGCTTTGTTGCAACAGAAACTGAATGCTGCCCTTCCTAATCATAAAAGTGCATTGGACAAGTCTTCGATCATTAGTAGTCCAATTAGCGAGGTGAATCTTGCTGAAAAGGGCACAGGGCTTGATCTTGGGCTTTTGGCTTCTTTGACGCCCGTCCCTGGCTTAATGATTGCGCCCTCTAAGGATGATTTGGGGGTAATTGCTGAAATAACTCCTAGTCCAACAGAGCGCTTTATTCGATTTGGCGTACAAGGATCTAGCGATTATAATCGAATCATTACCCCACCTACTATCATAGATGGGGAGCAACATGAATGGGACCGCTATGCTTTGGGTTATAGTGGAGGAATTACCTTCAGCTGGGGGAACAAGAAATGGGAAATGGAGTCTGGTTTGATTTATTCGGCCAAACGCTACCTCCCTCTTCCATTATCTGAAATTGCCTATAGTGTAACGAATGGCTTAACGGGTGAAAAGTTGAAGTCCTTCGAATACGACATGATCTCTATTCCGCTTAATTTCCGTCATCACTTCATTCCGAATGGAAAATGGCGTTTTTACTATACAGCAGGTGTAAGCTTACATACGGTCATGCAGGCTGATTATTTTTTCACTGCTCCTCCAAGACCTCAACCTGTTGGCCCACCTAGCAATTTTGGCCCGCCTATCCCGCCTAACAATAATAACACTAAAGCTGGCGTAGCGGAATCTGCGTTTACTAAGGGATTGTTGCAAGGTGGAGCGTTTGAGCAGAACTCTTTCTTCACAGCTAACCTGGGCATTGGCCTAGAACGCTACATTAGTCACCGTACCAGTTTATTTGCCCAACCCCAGTATCAACACACGGTCCTTTATCTAGTCGAAAATGGAGGCATTGGCCCCTTGCAAGACAAGATAAATACGATGAGATTGATCTTCGGTATGCGAGTAAAGCTTTAGTTCTTACACTAGATACATTAGTTCAATAAGCGTTTATACCATTTAGCCAGTTTAAATGGACAAACTCCTCGCCTAAACAAGGTAAAGGTTACCCCATTCACGATCTGTACTTTGAGGTAACTGTTCCTATCGTATTTCCTAGCTGATACTACCACGGGATTCTTTACGAAATACAAGGGGTATTCCTTCTTGGCGCGCCATACGAAATCGAAATCTTCCATGATGGGCAATTCCTCATTGAATCTACCTAAATCTTCGAAAGTTTGCTTGGGTAGAAATAAAGTCTGATCCCCTCCCCCACTGGTGATTGATTCAAACTGAGTAACGTAAGCATTAATTTTTAGCAACTTCGAATCAGAATCAAAGTCATAAGAAAAACACCCCAAATGATAGCCTTTCTGTAGAGCCTCTTTAATATTGATTAGACAATCCTTTGGCGGTATGGCATCTGCATGAACAAAATATAAGATTTCTCCTTGTGCATGTTCTGCGCCATAATTCATTTGGACAGCTCGACTTCGGGCAGGTGCTTGTAGTACCTTTGCTCCTGCAGTTTGTGCTAACTCACGCGTTTGATCTTCACTTCCACCATCACATACGATGATCTCCTGCAAAAGGCCTTGGTGTGGTATTGTTCGTAAGTGCTTGACAAGTTTACCTATGCGTTCCTCTTCATTTAGCGTTGGTATAATAATACTGATTTTATCTGCTTCCATTTTTCGGTCTTAGGTCCTTCATTACATACGGGCCAATTCCCCTGCTTGGTTTTCATCACTTAAAATGCCTCCGCCACAGTTAGGTAGGGGAATAAACTGCCTTCCTCATTCCACCCTGCATCTATCCGCAAATTGATCTTATCTTTTTTTGTTAGTCGAATCCTGAGTCCCACTCCATAGGTAAGGTGTACTTTTTGATTAAATAAACGGCGGGGGCTTGGTGCCACATTCCCTAGTCCAGCAAATACGGTAAATCCAAAAACACCTTTAATGACTCGCCGGTATTCGGATTGGAATATCCAGAGGCTTTTATCGCGAAAGCGGCCTTCAAAAAATCCACGCATCCGCTTGGGCCCGCCTATTAAAGCAAGCTGTTGAAAAGGGATCTCTCCACTCAATACCTCCCCAACCAGGTTAGTCGCTAGTACGCCTTTACCCACCAGGAAATAGTAGCTCCAATCCAGGCTATACCGATCAAAGTTGTACTTACTCCCCAAGGCTCTGCGGTTAAAGAAGGTGCGAAACTGTAAGCGCTGTCCGGCGGTAGGATAAAAGAGATGATTGCGACTATCATAATTAGCGATCAATCCTAATCCAGCAATAAATCCACCCTCTCGCCCCGTAATCGGATCAGTACTTAGCAGGCCTTTGGATTCCCGTTCGGTGATGCGATAATCATCCATCCAATACCAAAGACCTAGATACAAGCGTGGTCGTACCATGTACTGCACATTCAATTGTACGCGAGGATAGGTAGCCTCAAATGTCTCGCTTTCTGAAGGAGTATCATTTCCTAAACCAAAAAACTGGTAGACATAGCGGTAATACCCCAATTCGCCAGAGATATACCATTTTTCATGTTGGGCATAAATATCAAAAGGTAAATAAGACAGGATCTGCCGCTCTTGGGTATAAGCCAAACCAAGCTGCAATTGCGAGGGCCTCGACTCAGGAGGATCGTTAGCAAAGCGGAAAGTATACAGAGCAGCTCCTCCGCCCCCCCAACGTGTTTCTGGGGTATAAAAAATGATAGGCAGGGCAATGAGGCTACTTTTTTCCAGGAGTCCATTTTTCTGGTCAAGGCTATCAACCTGAGAAGATAAATCTATAGGCGTAGACAGTAGCAACGCCATAAGAGGTAATAAGAAGCAGAGTCTCTTCATGATTATTAACTGGATCTGAAAACCGCGGCAATGCTAGCGCTCCGCCACTCATTCTCGAATATCCACAAAAAAAAATCGTTTTTCGAAAACCGATAATCCAACTGTCTCCGTAACTACAGATGAACATTAAATAACATTGTTGAAATTCGTAATCATGAAAAACAAAAATTTATTTCTTACAATGCTGGCGATCATCGCTGCTTCTGTAGGAATAGTGTGGGCAGCCGATCATATCGACGCGCCTGCTGTAACCTCAACGACCAGTGATATCACTGACTTCTTCGCATTTGAAAGCCCAGAGAATCCCGACAACCTCGTCTTCGTTTGCAACCTACAAGGCTTATTGGATCCCACTGCTACTAGTACGGCTAAATTCGATGAGCAACTGATGGTAGAGTTCAACATCGACAATACAGGAGACAATCAAGAGGATTTGGTCATTCAGGCTTTATTCCAAAATGAAAAGTTACAGGTATATGGTCCCGTAGCACCGACCCAAAAAGGGACAATCAGTGCAGTAGAAACCGCTGGCACCTTGACTGAAACAACAATCAGTGCTTACAATCAGGCCATCAACGTTGGTGACAATGGAGGGATCAAAGTTTTTGCAGGGCCAAGAGACGATCCATTCTTCTTTGATTTTGCACAATTCAATGAAGTCCTAGCAGGCAATGCAACCGGTTTCAAAAGCCCTGGTACTGACACCTTTGCTGGCACTAATGTCCTTTCTGTAGTAGTAGAAGTGCCGAAATCCATGTTGGGTTCTGCAACTACCTTAAACACTTGGGTAGAAGCTAAAAGAAAGATCTAGCCTCCTCTTTTTTCCTTAATCTATTTATTTAAACCCACAGATAGGAAGCTTACCGTACAAGGGTAAGCCTGGATGAGCTATCTCTGTGATGTAAATTCTTAATCCATAGTAACATGAAAGATCCAAAAAGATATTTGCTATTGGGGTTGATGCTAGGTGCATTATTCCTAAGTAGCTGCAAAAAAGATGATGATTTTAATCCCATTGAAAATGTCCTCTACCAATTAGAAGACCAAATGGCCAGACCTGCCATTAATACCGTGTTCGTATCTGGGAATGACAAGGACATATTCAATGTCACTCCTCCAGCACAACAAGGAGCGGCTTTCGCTAGTAAATTCCAAAGTAGACTGCTAGCCCTTAACCCCAATTATACCAGCAACGCACTAGGCCTCGACGCCGAAGCTTTTACCAATGTGTTGGCTACCGATGTACTCACCGTAGCCACACAACAACCTACAACATTCTTTGACGGTACTAATGTATTGACTGGACGTAGACTCGATGATGATGTGATCTCTGTTGAATTACTTCTCATTTTCGGAGGCCCAGACGGTACAGCTAATCCTGGACTAACGGATGATAATGTAGATGCCAATGACAAGGCATTCCTGAATACATTTCCATACCTGGCAAGTCCACACTAAGATTTAGCATTTCTCTCATGAACAATCCGCAGGGCCAATGCCGAGGTATTTGGCCCTGCCTTTACTCCATCCACATCCAAATATCATGAAAAAGAGCATTCTACTCCTTTTGGGAGGAATCCTACTGTTTTTTGCATTCTTTACTCCAGAACCCCCCATAGTTAATACGGCCGACATTCAATCCTTCTTACAAACCCAACACAGACAGCAAGCCAGACAACAAGTCGAAGAACAAATACAGTTCTGGTCAAACAGATTAGAACAACAACCTAACAATGGCATCTACCAACAAAAATTGGCAGGTCTTAAAGCACAATTTTTTCGCCTTAGTGGGGAAGTAAATGAGCTCCAGCAATCTGATAGCTTATTAGTAGCATTAAGTCAGCGTTTCCCTAATGATGTCTCCCTATGGCAAGCCCTAGCACAGAATGCTATCAGTGGACACCAATTTGCCAAGGCTGATCAGTACATCAATGAAGCACTGGCCATAGGCGAAAAAAGATACCAATCTAGCTTATTGAAAGTTGACATCTTGCTAGAAAGAGGTAATCAATTTGAAGCAATGGGTATCCTCAATGCACTAGGCAGCACCTATAGTTTCGATTACCTGACTCGACAAGTAAAATTACTAGATCAGAAAGGGCAACTGGATGAAGCTATTCAGTGGATGGAGAAGGCTGTTACCTCCGCAGAAGCCGCTGGTAATACTTCCCTGATCAACTGGTCTCTAGCTAATTTAGGTGACATGTATGGGCATCAGGGTGAGATCAAAAAGTCATATTCAACCTTCTTAAAAGCCTTACAACATAATCCGGCAGATCTTCATGCCTTAAAAGGGATTGCCTGGATTGCCTTTTCACATGACAAGAACCCAGAACTTTCACATAAGATTTTGACTTTTCTGCAATCTGTACATAAGATACCGGAATACGATCTTTTACTGGCTGACATTGCTAGCTATCAAAAGAATAGTGATAAAGCGCACTTTCACACCGAACAGTTTTTGATGACTGCTAGCCAAGATAAACAGGGGTATCTATACACAAGACCTCTTACTCAACTGCAATTGGAACGCGGAGAAATATCCACGGATAAGTACATTGAAGAAGAAATTCAACAAAGGCCTCATCCATTATCTTATCTACTGAAAGCTCAGTATTTACAGACAATAGGACAAGAAAAAGCAGCTATGGCATTACTCCATGAGAAAGTACTGGGGAAAACCGAAGAACCAGACGCCCTCTATCACGCCGGATTGATCTGCAAGGAAAATGGCGAAAAGAGATTGGCGAGAAAACTATTGAGGTCTGCCAAGGATGCAGCCTTCGAATTGGGACCGCTTGTAGAGGCTGATATCAAATCTGCGCTAAGAGAACTATAGTTGGCCGAGATCTCTGTCAAAGAGCTGTTGAAAATGTTCTCCCAAATCCGCATTGACCAATTGATGTCCTTGATCAAACAATTGCACTTGCATTTGAGTTATAGGTGCCGCCCAGGATTGGATTCGCTGCGTATTGACAAATTTGTCGCGAAGACCAAGACTCAAACTCACAGGAATTCCTTGTGTAAGCAGTACCCGTTGGGTCTCTTTAGTCGATACAGGAAAGTTAGGCAAAGAAAGCCAGGTCTGGAAGAGGCGATCTGTTTGTATAGACGTTCGCAGTTGTTTTTCGATGTAGATAAAGCTAAAATGATCGAGCAATCGCCAGTCATGTAGGCGTTGCGCTAAACCCAGCCATTTTTGGGGATGGCGGGAAATGGAGTGGAAGAGCAGCCTTCGAATGAACTGCGGAACCAGGCTTGGGTAAAAGGTACGGTAAGTAGCTAGTCCATCTGGGGCGATTAGATGAATACCGAATACATGTGGAGTACAGTGATCGAGCATGGATAGGATAATCCGCCCCCCCAGACTAAATCCCATCCATTCGAAACGATCTTTTTTAAAGTCGTGAAGAATGGTTTTTATCCAAATGGCAACATCTGTTCGGGTATATTGTGCAGCTTCCCATTGTGTTCTACCATGAAACGGAAGGTCTAATGCCACCAAAGTACATTGATCTTGCAAAGCCAATCCTACAGGCTCAAAAAGAGAGGCCGAATTGGAAAAGCCCGGCAGTGCGATGATCAAACGCTCACCTTTCCCCCAGACAAGATAATGAACCCTGCCTTTTTCAGTATTTATAAATCGAGAACTCATAGATTTCAGCGTCCTGGCAAAGACAGTAACCATATATTTAAGACCAAGGTTTTTAACCTTAATTTTTTTTTGCCGTTAATCATACTAATTCAGTCCATGGTGTGCCCAAACAATTAGGAAGTTGACTTGTACCCAAAATGATTGTCAACACACACCAAGCTAAAAACTCAACAACAATGAAAAAACTACCAGGTATACTCCTTATGGCTAGTCTCCTATTACTACTTTTCTTATCCAGTTGCAAAGTAGCGGATTATGCTTCAGCGTCCAAACCTATAAGTCATGCCATTTGGGATTCTTTGTTGCGACAGCATGTAAATGAAGCTGGATTTGTCGATTATGAGGGCTTTTTACGCGATAGCACTCGCTTCAATGAATATCTAGATCTTTTATCTCACAATCATCCTAATGAGGAGAATTGGTCTAAGAACGAACGACTCGCCTACTGGATTAATGCCTATAATGCCTTCACCGTCAAGTTAATCATGAATCACTATCCGGTCTCTAGCATCAAGGACATAAAAAACGGTATCCCCTTTGTCAATACTGTCTGGGATATCAAGTTTATCAAAATCGAAGATGCTACCTATGATCTCAATAATATTGAACACGGCATTATTCGGCCGAAATTCAAAGATCCGCGTATCCATTTTGCCGTGAACTGTGCCTCCTACTCCTGTCCCAAACTGCTCAACGCAGCCTTTACCGGAGAAAGGCTGGATCAACAACTAGATCAGGCAGCCAGAGATTTTTTAGCTGACCCCACTAAGAACATTATCGCTAAAGATGAAGTTCAGCTTTCAAAAATCCTGTCTTGGTACAGAATGGATTTCAGGAAGTACGACAACATGATCGAATTCGTCAACGCCTACGGCCCCATAGAGGTTTCCCCAAAAGCAAAAGTCAAACACCTCCCCTACAATTGGAGTTTAAATGTACAGGGAGAAACACCTACCACAGCAGACACGGCTAAGAAATAGGATTTCTAGATAAATCGAGGAGCAGTCGGGGTAAACTTGACTGCTTCAATTCCCTCCTACCACTTACTCATCTCTCCATGCCCGTTACCCCGACAAGTCTGCCCATTACAGTATAGCTGTCGTTTTCATGCGCCAAATGGATGAATTTGCATAAAAAAAGTTCTCCATAATCAAATCAAATAAGCATGACACATAACGATGCAAATGATCTTAACCTCAGCGTAAAACCTACAGATCTAAAACCTTTATTTAAAACTGACGCTTTCCGCCACGCCTCAGCTATAGCCCTGGATTGGGTGTTAATCGCAGCAACTATTATAGCCACAAGCTATTTCTTTACTTGGTACACCTATCTATTAGCCATCTCAATCATTGGGGCACGTATGCACGCCCTGGCGATCTTAATGCATGATGCTTCTCATTATCGTTTTTTGAAGAATCGTAAGTGGAATGATCGGTTAACTAATTTATTGATCATGTACCCTCTATTTAGTTCCATTGAGGTGTATCGTCGAAACCATATGAGACATCACCGCCATTTGAACACCGAAGATGACCCAGACTGGGTATCTAAATTGGGTAAGAAGAGTTTTACCTTTCCAAAAACCAAGCAGGCCTTTTTACTAACCATTTTGTCTTATTTCACTTTGGTGCAAGGAATAAAGGATGCCATCTGGTTTTTGAAGCGATTTTCCGTCTCTACAGAGGCAAAGCAGCAGAAGGCTAAGGGTCAGAAGAATCGAGCTTCCTTGATTTTCATGCTCTCGCTTTTCACACTACTTACGATCTTCAATGGCTGGGTTTACTATGCTATATTCTGGGTCGTACCTTACTTGTCTACCTTCTTCATGTTTCAATACATCCGTAGTGTAGCGGAGCACTTTGGTGAATTATCTTATGATCACCTGCTTACTTCTACACGTACAGTCAAAACGAATTTGCTTGAAAGATTTCTATTAGCTCCTCACAATGTAGGATACCATTTGGAGCACCACTTATACCCTGCTGTACCTTTTTACAACCTACCCAAGCTCCATAACTTATTAATGGAGGGGGCTGAATACCAGGAAAAGGCACATATCACAGACGGCTATTTTATCGGACTTTTTAATGAGCTAGGGACAGTCACAGTCCCCATCGAAAGTGGACACAAGGCCCAGGCCATCTAGAGAATGAGCCATAAATAACCAAGGGGTCATCGACTATCAAATCAATACCAAGAAAGTGGGAAGCAGTTCAAATTTCCGACGCCCCACTTCTCGCTACACAATTAATTCAATAAGAAGGTAGTGTATCAAATGAGTGGAATTGTTCGTGATAACACGCAACAATGGCTGGGGAAGTGCCCAGATATCCACTCATTTGATGCACTATCTAATAAATAGACACAATTATTTATGGTTCTCAGAAGGTCATTTATCTATACCAATCTGTTCAAACGGATGTTCTGTTTCTCCTTTCGCCTTAAGGTCCCTGGCAGTAAATTTTGCCTCACCAAACAGATCAAACCACTTTTTCTTTATTCCCACTGCTCGGTACAAAGGTGTTACACCAGGTCTCCCGACAATGGATACTGCAAGTTTCCCAGAGGTATCTGACCCTAATTCAAGTCCGCCATCTGCAAGGTCAAGATTGCCAACATTGGCATTACCAGAAGCCTTTACACCCACTGATACACCACCTTCACTAGACAGCAAAATAGTGGCACTTTGAGCCTCTACTAATTCATTAATGATCACCCATTCTTTTTCCCATTCTCCCGCTGCATACAATTCCAGTACCTCCTCACTGATCATCATCAGGTTTTCAATCATGTAGGTTTTATACCCCTTCATTTTGAAAACAAAAGAATTTTCTTTTTTAAAATCAATGTGAAACCCTGCATCTAATTCTCCCAATGCTGGCGTACCCGCATCGACCTGCCCCTCTGCTTTGAATTTAATCTCTATGCCGTTTTCACTAGATAAATCCCAAGATTCTGCTTCATTGACATCAGTTCGTACTTGCATCTGAATGCCTAACTGTACCAAAGATCCTCGATGGGTAAATACGTCCCCTTCTAGTATTCCGATATCTCCAATACGGAGGGTTTTAGTTGGAAGCCAAGTAGCTCGATACTTTGCAGTTTTTTTAAATATTTCTCTTAAGAAGTTTCTGGTTGCATTTGCCATGTTAAGTATATTTTGCTGTTAATATAATTCTATCAAGATGAACTCCTGACGCATTGAATTCTGTTTTTACCGAGACCAACTATCTCCTCCAAATCAATTTCAGAAACCGATGAGGACATGGATAGTCAGGCTTTTACACAAATAAAAAGGCAAGAGCTTAGATTAGATTTCAGTCTTCACGATATCTCATACTGCTTTTTCTCTTTATCGGGAAGTGGTAGCAGCCAAAGGTTTTCCAACCAGCTGGCATAGGTACTTAACAGCGGCCACATTTTGACGGTACCATCTTTATAGCGGCATAACATCCACGTCCCATCCGGAGAAAAAGAAGCATCGGTAAAGCTTTCCCGATATCCATTCAGTTCGACCAGAAGATTACCTTTTAGGTCCCAAAGCTTGGCCGTCTGATCCTCAGAAGCTGTTAATATTAGCTGGCCATCTGGGGTAAAACAGGCCGATGTAATTTCTCCTGTATGTGTATTCATATCATGCAGATGTTTGCCCTTATTATCCCACAGACTTGCTATTCCACCCTTCGATATCGTTAGCAAGCGTTCTGCATTGGGAGAGAATTTCGCAAGTACAACATCATCATGGTGTTTCAAGGTAGCATAATTCTCTCCGTGTTCATTCCACAGTTTGGCTATACCACCTTCTGAATAACTCAAAACGGGCCAGCCTTTGGGAGAAAAAAGAGTATCAATATCAAGGCCAAGATCTGCCATCAATGTCCCCTTACTATCCCAGACCTGAGTAGGGCCGTATTTCGAATGGCTTAGAAAGAAACTCCCAACCGGTGAGAACGTCTTTTGGCGGCTGCTTTCGGGTATCCGACCGACAACAATAGCCTTATTGAGGTCCCAAATGAGGGCGACCCCATTTGACGAGACCGTCAGGATGTGTATATTATCTGAAAAGAAGTACGCTTTATTTAGTTCAAAATCTACTGGATCATAATGCTCATTTTCATAGTACCTTAATACAGATATTTGCTTGCCATTATGATTCCAAATCGGGATTTCAGGTAGCCCCGAAGCGTTCAAAATCGTTAGGAAAAATAATCCATCCGGAGAAAAAACAGGATTTTTAAACCAGGGTAATTCGGTCAATAGCTTTCCATTGCTGTCCCACAAACACTGAGATTTTTTCACTTCACCCCTATCATAATCATTCCGAATCAAAATTCGATCTCTTTTGGCAAGAACATATGCAGCACTATTCGGCCCAAGTGTTTTGACCCTTTTTTTGGTATAATCCCAAATCCAGAAGTCATGCCCTCTGATCAAAACGCGTTCCCCATCCGCAGAAAAAGTAAGGGATTCTCCGCTAGTAAATTTTGGCTTATCCTTGATATCAGGATCACTAAACAAGTCCGTCAACAAATCCCCTTTTAGGCTCCAAATCTTTGGGGAAACATAATTATTATATGTTAAGATCCGCTGTCCATCTGGGGAAAAAACAAGCTTGGTAAATTTGTCAAATTCAAAGGATAGATTTTTCAATAATCTCCAAACTCCCCCATTCCCATATAACAGATGTCCATTGGGAACAAATCGATATGGTTTATTCAATGTGTTCCGACCAAATTCGGCTAATAATGGATTATTCCCTTTTACATTATACAAGCTAATCACTTTTACATTAGCATCATACAGCAATATACGCTCACTATCATCAGAAAACATAGCACTCGAGGGGTTCCCCGCGGGCAAAGAATAGGTCTGTCTTTTCTGTGCATGCAAATCCCAAAGTATAGCACTGGACTCACCTTTTGCAGTTGTTAAAATATATTGACTGTCCGGGCTAAAACGATAAGATCTGATCTGTTTGTGATTGTGATTAATTTCTATAGGCGTTTTCTTCTGAGAAGCCAAGTCCCATAAAGCAAGCTTATCAAATGCATGAGTCAACACGTACTGATTGTTTGGAGAGAATAAGCCATATTGAATCGTCTCAGTATGCTCTGTTAATATAAAAGAGGACCGATCTTCGGTATGCCAAACCTTCACGGTATTCTGGGAAATGGTCATGATGCGTTGCCCATCCGTAGAGAATTGGACGTCGTTAAGGTTAGATCCCAGTTCATTTCCTTGGAGGTCCAGTATAGATAGCCTGTAATAGTCTGCACCATTGGAAAACAACAAAAATTGTCCATCAGGTGAAAAACGGTCAAGATTATCTTCGATATCTAATTCAATACATTTACCCTTAAGGTCATAAATCGTTTTTCGCATTTGCTGATCCTGGGTATCGACGAAGACATGCTGGCCACTGGGCGCAAAAAAGATGTCTCCTACATACTCCTGATTAAGTGAGGTTTCCCGTCCTGTTTCGACATGAACAATCCGCATCATATAATCCTCGCCAACGATCAGTGCATTTTGACCACTAGGAAAAAATTTAGCAGTATGCACATCGCGGACTTCCAGAATTAGATTCCCCTTCAGGTCCGTGATGTGTAATACATCTCCCTCTTTGATGGTCCACAGTCGCTCACTTTGAGGCACAAGCTGAAGGTCCTTTTGAACTCCCAAATTAGCAAGCAATTTGCCCTTCAAATCTAATATACGGATAGTTCCATCGCTCTTACTGACTAGAATTTTTTGGCCATTAGGAGAAAACCGGATAGTAGCTACTTGACCAAGGTCTACTATGAGTCGGCCATAAAGATCAACCATTTGCACCATATCCTTTGAGGTACTTACCAAGAGGGCGCTTCCATCAGGTACAATAGCTCTAATGCTGTTCTTAGCCAATTGAGCTACCTGCACGGGGATAGTTTCCTGCTTTCCTAAACGAAAAATTTCTTGTATAGCTTGGTAAATTACTGAAGGGCGAGGGAATGCTGCCTTTTTATAAGCTGCCAGTGCAAATTGCAAGGCATCTGTAAATTGATGCTCTCGCGCCTTTTGTTGGGCTACAATAGACAGCGTTTTTGCTTGCGAAATGTTCATCTGCCGGACAGCTATCGCCGTTTGCTTTTCAGCCAGTTCCTTAGCCGCAACGGCCTCATCCCGTTCTTTTTTCACACTGTTAAAACGGTCTTCTTTACGATTCCAACTGTCAATGATAAAGTTAATTTCGGCTCGGTTGAGCCAATGATCAGACTTAAGGAATAAATCTCTCATCTCTTCATCAGTCAGTGAAGACAACAAGTCCCAAAAATAGTCGAACTGGTTTTCCGGCCGCATTTTCCAGCGTTCGATCCGGGAATGCGATACCTCAGTAAGGTCTTGCTCATCGGATAGGATACCTTTAGCGTCAGCAGTTCGAAATAAAATAATATTTAATACCTCCAGCAGTTTCGGGCTATTGTCCCATAGGGTAGAACTACCGGTCAATACATCTTCTGCCTGACCGAAGCCTGCGGGTAGCGGTTCCTGAATCATTGCTATGCTGTTATCCGCCTCTCTTTTATCCTCGCTCCTCTTTTTATTTTCAAGCACAGCTTGCCAAAGTTGTCGCTGTAGGACGAGATAGTCTCGCCCGAATTCCTGTATCCAGCCCAGGCAGCGTGGCCAATGATTAATCAGGGCGTCGTGGGCAGGTTCTACGATGGGTATGTTATCCGGGGTTTTACCCTGTATCAGCAAATGTGCTGCTTCCATATCATCAATTAACCTTTTCAATTGCTGATAATCTTTGCCATAGTCCAATTCATATAGGTATTCCATGTCCCTATCACCCCTACTTTCAGATGGCTCAAAATAGGTCACTTTGCGCCGAAAATAGCCTGCATTTCCTGTATTGACCATACGGAGGATAATGCGCCGCATGAGTGCTTTGGTTGGCTCATCTTGTTTTTGATAGAATTGTTCTGCATTGGAACTCAATGCACCCGCCACACCCTGGCTACTATCATAATCTGCTTTAACTAGTTTCTGCTTCCTTCCTTTTTCCTTAGCCTGTTCATAGAAGTTTTTCATTACACAAGACAGCAATGGTAATGCAGCCGGATAGTACATTACATCTTTCAGAACCTGATTGATCAGTTCTTCTCCATCATCTTCGTGCTGACCATCTACTTGGTTTTTAAAGTCATGCATGGCCCACCAAGCTGGACCGGTGAGAGCTTGGCGCAATTCGTCCAGGTCCATGGGCTGCAGCCGATAGATACCCTCATCTCGCCAGTAAGCGGCTTGATCTGCTACCCGACGCTTTCCTAACTTGGTATGCATCATTTGCCATTCGACATCATTGCGCATTGTAATGAGGATCAATAGGGGTTGCTGTCGTTGATCCGCTTCATTTTCAATTAGCTTGAGTAATTGATTTTCAAAGGCTTGCCTTTCTCTCTCTCTGCTCAATTCAGTAAAAAACTCCTCAAACTGATCCACCAGAATCATTTGATTTTTGTTCCGATCCTGTAAACGGGTAGTTAACTCCGAAAACCCTTGCCAAGCCTCTCTGCGGTAGGTCCCCTTGTGCTCACCTTCTTCGGGAAGTATGGACTGTCCCTGAAGTACAACAGCCGGACGGAAGATCAGCAGTTCATCATACCCCAGGTTCTTTTGTAGGGCCGGAAATAAGCCCGCCTTTACCAACGAGGATTTGCCGGCAGCCGATGGAGCTGTAATGAAAACTACTACAGGGCTAGCGCTCTTGGCAGCAGCTTGCCCCATTTCATCTGATGCTTGGAAAGGAATCTTACGCAATAGACTCGAAATGGTACTGTCCCTACCAAAAAACAGGTCCGCATCTTCCGGTTCGTAAGCTACTAGTCCCTTGTAAGGATTGCGATCCGGATCTTTGGCAAATTTGAATTGCCCAGCTTCCACATTTGGATTGATGAAAATAAATTCTCCTTCCCGGTGCTGCTCCATCGGAAATAAACCCGGATGTTGTACTTTCTGTTTGGCAGTAATCTCCTCCACCTGATCCCATACATATAAGAACAACTCATGGGCCGTGATGATACCATCTCCCTGCGTACGGTTGCTCATCGTTTTGGCATCTGCCTTGCCTTCTAATGCGTCTATCAAGGTTTTGGCGAAAGGGGAATGATCGCGTATCCGAGCCCATTTGGCAGAGTCATTCGCCGTTTGGTCGGGGCCGGCCGAGACCAGCACCTGCCAGGCGTCGCTACTTTTGTAGCGCTCATAGCGGCGTTTGTACAAAGGCTGTATAAAGGGGCGGCTGCCCGCTCGGCTCAGGCTAGAAAAACGAAACTTGCCCGCAAAGCAGCAATCTAGGATTAGTAAGGTATGTTTACAGTTCACTTTAGATAGTGCCTGATATACCTCATTCATCGGTAGCAGGCTCTCATTATCGGTCTGCTTATTGATCGCATCGGTCGGGGCCAGATAACCAGCCGGACCGGATTTGAATTCTCCAGGAAAACCGTGACCCGCGTAGTAAAAAACAATGGAGTCTTCGGGCTGGATATCCAGTTCCGCTTCCGGGGCCAGGTACAGTCGCTCTTTTTGATGGCCCCACTTTTCGGATTCCCAATCCAGCATGACATATTTCAGGTCTTGGGCTTTTTCAGCCTCCGTCAATTCTTCAGGGTGCTTGAGCCACGCAACCTGGGACGTATATTGAGGCGTTTCTGTGGGAAATTGTTGATCAACAATTTCCAGTTGGCTCGGTCGATTCTCATCCTGTAACCATGCCAAGAGTATTTCCATCTGGGCTTTGCCTATATCGTTCATCAATAGGACATGATCAAAGCCTTGCAAACCTTTCAACCGCTTGGCGATCTCAACTGAATCTTTGACGGCCGTCTTAAGGTTCGCATTGAGGTTCGGATATGCGTTGATACCGATCACGAAAGCGTGGCTGCGGCGGAAGCCCAGGGTTTGATTGCGGCTAACAGGCATAGATGTTAGTTTTCAAATTCATTTGTTGAATGCTCACTACTTCATGGTAAAAATTAGGTCTTTCTGTTTTGGTTCTTCGACAAATCTCATGTTTCGAGGTGCTCAAAATGAAATGCAAGCTTTCACTGACAGTAATCGTCAGTGGTATTTTTTTATCTCATTTTATGATTGTCCACGAGGTTTATCTAAGTAGATCTGTTTCTAATACGCCCAGTCGATTTTATATGCTTTTCGCTCCTCTTCATTAAGTTTGTAAAGGCGATCCCAAATGGAGCCAGCCGCCCATTCTCCGTGGAAGTTGCGCCATATTCTGGATGTTTTATCCCTACTCCCAGTCAAAACGGAGTGCCCATCGGGCGAAAAACTCACCGACAAAACGTAGGAGGAATGGCCCTCGAAAACCTGAAGCTGTTCACCCTGTAGATTCCATAAGATGGCAGTATTATCCTCAGCACCAGTCATAATGAATTGTCCACGGGGAGAAAAGATAGCGGACCTAACAGCAAACAAATGGCCCTCGAAAATCTGAATTTGCTTTCCCTGTATATCCCACATAATCGCCGTTTTATCCCGACTGCCTGTCAAAATCATCTTACCATCAGGTGAAAAAGCCACTGACCTAACAGCAGACAAATGGCCTTTAAAAACCTGAAGTTGTTCACCCTGTAAGTTCCATAAGATGGCCGTTTTATCCCAACTCCCTGTTAAAATCGTCTTACCATCAGGTGAAAAGGATACTGAAGTAACAGCAAATAAATGGTCCTTAAAAACCTGAATTTGCTCACCCTGTAGATTCCATAAGATAGCACTGCCGTCAGAACTGCTCGTCAAAACGAGTTGCCCATCAGGCGAAAAGGCCACCGAATTAACTCCAGTTATATGCCCCTCGAAGACCTGCAATTGTCCACCTTGCAGATCCCATAAAATGGCCTTCTCATCCAAACTGCCGGTCAAAATGGACTGTCCATCTGATGAAAAAGCAACTGAACTAACAGCGGCAGTATGGCCCTCGAAAACCTGGAGGTGCTCACCCTGCAGGTTCGATAAGATGGCCCTCTCATCCCAACTACCGATCAAAATAGATTGTCCATCAGGCGAAAAAGCCACCGAACTAACCTCAGCTGTATGGCTATGGAAGGCCTGCACTTGTTCGCCTTGTAAATCCCATAAAATGGCCCTCTCATCCCAACTACCGGTCAAAATAGATTGTCCATCAGGCGAAAAAGCCACCGAACTAACCTCAGCTGTATGGCTATGGAAGGCCTGCACTTGTCCGCCTTGTAAATCCCATAAAATGGCCCTCTCATCCAAACTGCCGGTTAAAATAGATTGTCCATCCAGCGAAAAAGCCACCGAATTAACTGAGGCTATATGGTCCTCTAATACCTGCACTTGTTCACCCTGCAGATTCCATAAAATAGCTGTAGTATCAAAGCTACCCGTCAAAATAAATTGTCCATCAGGCGAAAAAGTCACCGAATTAACTGGAGCCATATGGCTCTGAAAGAGCTGAATTTGTCCACCTCGTAAACCCCATAATATGGCCGTTCTATCGCTACTGCCCGTCAAAATGAATTGGCCATCCGGTGAAAAAGCCACCGAATTAACTGAGGCTATATGATACTCTAAAATCTGCACTTGTTCACCCTGCAGATTCCATAAAATAGCTGTAGTATCCAAACTGCCCGTCAAAATGAATTGCCCACCCGGCGAAAAAGCCACCGAATTAACTGCAGTTATATGGCCCTCGAAGACTCGCATTTGTTCACCCTGCAGATTCCATAAAATAGCTGTAGTATCCAAACTGCCCGTCAAAATGAATTGCCCATCAGGCGAAAAGGCTACTGATGTAATACCCGCAGAATGGCCCTCAAATGTCTGGATTTTTTCACCTTCAAGATTCCATAGGATAGCCGTATTATCTTTACTGCCTGTCAAAATGAATTGGCCATCAGGCGAAAAAGTCACTGATATAATTTCGGAGGTATGGCCTATCATTGTTTTTTCATAAAACCTAACCCTATCGTTAGCTAAATAGTCCTCTTTGAGAGCTAAACGAGTTTCCTCTAAAGGAGCCAAACGATAGGCTGCCATCGCCAGGTTTAATCCAATGATGGGGTTTTCTCTCAATAGTCTACGAGACTTAGCCGCTAGGGAAAGAGCGATCGCTTCATCCCGCTCCTGCTTTAACCGCATGATCGCAAGGGTACGCTTCTCCCAGCTTTGGCGAATAAAGGCTTCCTCTGTTTGATTGAACCAGTGATCTCCTTTTTCCAGCAAGATGTTCAAGAGTTGAGCTGAGCTGCCCGTTATAATTAAGGCATCAAAATTTGGACGACGATCTTTCGTCTTGCAGTCCTCAATAAATTGTTGAAAGTACGTCCGGTCTCTTTCTTCCAAGCCCTGTTGCATTTGTTCAATATCTGCCAGCAATGAGGTAGTCGATTCAGATGGCTGATCGAAAAGATTAACTGCCACCAGTCGATCAAATAGCTGTTCCAATTTACGGTTGGTGTCCCAGAGATGATCTGGATCAAAGAATGGGTGAGGAGTCGAAGCCTTCCCCCGCTCTTCCTGTTCACTTTCCTTTTTGGTCTGCCGTATACTCTCCTCTATAGCCGTCCATAGCTGCCTTTGTAGCATCAGGTTATCTTTTCCAAAGTCGTCAATCCATTTCAAGCAGCGCGGCCAGTAATCAATCAAAGCATCATGTGCCGGCTCCACTGTTGGTTGCCCTTCCTGATTTTTACCCTGCACTAGCAAATTTGCCGCCTCCATCGTATCAATTAGCATCTTCAGTTGCTGCCCTCCTACATCTTGGGTATAATCCAACTCATATGATGATCCACCTATCACTTCCATAGATTTGGCCGATTCCGAATAGCTGACCTTCCGGCGGGTGTAGCCTACAGCCCCAAGATTGACCATCCGTAGCAGAGTTTTCTGCATCAAGGCTTGCTGCTTCTTATCCAGTTGTAGGTATAACTTCTCGGCGTGAGCACTTAGTGCTCCCTCTACCCCATTGAAACTATTGTAGTCTTCTTTGAGTAATTTTTGGTTTCTATTTTCCGCTTTAGCTTTTTCGTAGAGGTTTTCCATCACACAAGACAAAAGTGGCAAAGCTGCCGGATAGTACATTACATCCTTTAGGATTTGGTTGATGAGTTCCTCACCCTTATCTCGGTAATCCCCATCCAGCGTATCTTTGAAATCGTGCATAGCCCACCAAGCTGGACCAGCGAGGGCCTGTCGAAGTTCATCCAAATCCATGGATTGCAGACGGAAAATATGTTGGGGAGTCCAATACTTGAAGAATTCATTTTCTCGATTCTCCGCTAATAGCATTTCGGTCATTCGCCACTCCACGTCTGAGCGGACGGTGAAAACCACCAGTAAGGGTTGCTCACGCCGATCATCCTCCTTTCCGATGAGCTGTGACAGTTGCACTGCGAAGTCAATCTGGTCATTTTCGGAAACGAATTCTGTAAAGTATTCTTCAAACTGATCCACCAAAACAAGCTGTTTTTTGTTTTGATCCCGGAGGCGGGCGTGTAGTTCCTTAAAGCCCTTCCATTTTTCTCGGCGATATTCGCCTTTGTGTTTTTCCTCATTCGGCACAATGGATTGACCATGAATCTCTGCCGCAGGGCGGAAGAGCAGCAGTTCATCATAACCGTAACGCTTGTGTAGAGCCGGAAATAAGCCGGCTTGAACCAGGGAGGATTTACCGGCTGCTGAGGGGGCTGTAATAAAAAGTACAAATGGGGTGCATTGCTTTTTTAATGTTCCTTGCTCCCTACCCATTTCCTGTAAGGGAAGTATGCGTTGTAACCTCGCCAATGCTCTATCCCGCCCAAAAAACAGATCAGCATCTTCTGGCTCGTAAGATACTAGCCCCTTGTAAGGATTGCGATCAGGATCTTTAGCAAATTTAAACTGGTCAGCCTCTACATTCGGATTGATGAAAATGAATTCCCCTTCTCGGTGTTGTTTCATCGGAAATAAACCCGGATGTTGTACCTTCTGTTTGGCAGTAATCTCCTCTACCTGATCCCAAATATACAAGAACAACTCATGGGCCGTGATGATACCATCTCCCTGCGTACGGTTACTCATCGTTTTGGCATCTGCCTTGCCTTCTAATGCGTCTATCAAGGTTTTGGCGAAGGGGGAATGATCGCGGATCCGGGCCCATTTGGCCGAGTCATTCGCCCTTTGGTCGGGGCCGGCCGAGACTAGCACCTGCCAAGCCTCACTGCTTTTGTAGCGCTCATAGCGACGTTTGTACAAAGGCTGCACAAAGGGACGACTGCCCGCTCGGCTCAGGCTAGAAAAACGAAACTTACCAGCAAAGCAGCAATCTAGGATTAGTAAGGTATGTTTACACTTAGCTTCAGATAGTGCCTGATAGACCTCGTTCATAGGTAGCAGGCTTTCATTATCAGTTTGCTTATTGATTGCGTCGGTGAGAGCCAGGTAGCCAGCCGGACCGGATTTGAATTCTCCAGGAAAACCGTGACCCGCATAATAAAAAACAATGGAGTCTTCGGGCTGGATGTCCAATTTTGCTCCTGGGGTCAAGTAAAGTCGCTCTTTTTGGCGGCCCTTATGCTCGGATTCCCAATCTAACGTAACTTCTTTTAGGTCTTGGACTTTTTCGGTTGCTGTCAATTCTTCTGCCCACTTTAGCCAGGCGACCTGCGAAGCATATGGAGGATTAGTGTCTGGAAATTGCCGATCGGAGATCTGCAAGTTCGCCGGGCGGTCTTTGTCGCACAGCCAGGTCAAGAGGGCCTCAATCTGGTCTTTGCCCACATTGTTCATCAATAGGACATGATCAAAGCCTTGCAAAGCTTTCAACCGCTTGGCGATCTCAACTGAATCTTTGACGGCCGTCTTAAGGTTCGCATTGAGATTTGGGTATTCGTTGATCCCAATCACGAAAGCGTGACTACGACGGAAGCCCAAGGTCTGGTTACGTAAGGACGTAGACATACAATTGATTTTCCTATAAAAGATCCTTCTTGGACAAATCTCGTGTTTGAAGACAGTAGCGAATGACTATTCCAACTTAGGCACAATTCCAATCGCCCAAGATTAGCTAATTAAGAAGGGCTTACTAGCCAAGAATTCAGTGATAGCTCCGCCAAAATGTAATAAATTGGGGGTTTGGTCTTCGGGCATCTTGGCAATCACTGCCTGAAACAGTGCCTTATAATTGCTGATTGGTTCTGCCGCCCAGGCCTCTAGCAAGGTCAAGGTAAATATTCCCTGAGGAGGTGCGTGTAATTGATCCTCCTGGGATAATTCATCATCCTGACAACCAGAAAACAAAATCACGCTTGCTTCGATATCCGAGTGACTACCAGCGGGTGCTTGTAAACTATCGTAGAAGGCCCGATGGTGCAAATAAGTATTGCTCAGAGTAGCTCGTGGAACTAGCCGAAAAGCGCGACCCTCCTGTGGCTCTGGGTGATTACCAGTCATTTCTCGGGCCACTGTCCCACTGTGACAACTATCTGATAACATTAGTATTCGTACCCCTTTACCAAAGCCAGCCAGTAACTGGAATAATTCATCGTCCAATAATTGGGCATCGTAGAGGCACCAAGTCTCATCACGTCGATCTCTTTTCGAACTGGGTATATCCTGATCTAGTTGTTCATCTCCAGATAAATCGGCAACTTGACTACCGTGCCCCGCATAAGTCAGAAAAAAGTAGTCTCCATTGCTTAAGGTTTTGCTAACCTCAAGCAGCTTGGCTTTTACGTTTTCCCGCGTAGCATCCTTTGTAAGCAGGAGTTCCGTTTTAAAGCCATTTTCTCTGGCCAGTGCTTCCAGAGCGATGGCATCGTTCTCACACCCATTTAGTGTGCCTTTCCAACCAATAGTGACGGAGGCTCCACGATAATGTGTATCATCAACCTCGTTGACACCAATGTGCAGTGATATTCCTTTTGCCATGCTGTTTCTTTCCTTTAGATGAATAAAAATAACTTCCTACTAAAATTCACTTAATTCTCTCCTGGCTTGTATAGCAGTGAGCTCCGCTACGATCTTATCAATATCATCTGAATACTGGTCGATAAGTTCCTCGCCATACTTTTCCAATCTTCCCAGGTTTTTGTCGGATACATCCGACATATCAGAAAATTCTTTAGCAATGGGAATATTTAGTCGGTAATACCGCCTGGCGACTTCTCCAGAAGGACTGAGATAAGGTGGTAGTAGATGCTGCATCTGGTAGTGTACGGATTCCGAGACTCCCTGCATTAGAATATCAATCAACGGCATTAGCCATTTCAGTCCCCAGCCCTTGGTGTTGGAGTATGGATAGGGTTTTTCCGTTTGACCTGTTCCGATCGATATCAGCAAAATCGGCGGTGCAAAATTATCTGGCTTGACCTTGGCCGTCATATCTCGATCGACCGTAGCACTTTCTGTCCGGAAAGCCGCCCGATATTCATCCGTTTCTTTGTACATTTGCATAGCCTCGACATAAGCTAGTACTGAGGGGTTATTGGCGAATACTCCGCCATCGATCAAACCCAGGTCATCCACCTTATTTCCATCAACTCGCCCACCGTATTGTAATAGCTTCGGCGGAAAATAAGTAGGAGCAGCCGAAGTAGAACGGGTAATATCCGTGATCCGAAAATTCTCTGCTGCCTTTTCTCGAGCTATCCGAGAGCGAAAATAGAATGGGCATTTCATTTGTGTATCATAGGAAGTTATGAACAACTCCGTATTGGAAACGATATCCGCCATGCGTACTTTTTCCCCAAATTCCTGATTCAATACCTTCTCGATATTCTCGCCTGGAAAGAGGCTCGTAAAAGGCAATCGAAAATAATTCAATATCCCCGGCAACGGCTTCCTGAAAATGGTTTTCCCATTTTGCCCCGTATACAAACTGAGAAGACTGTTGGCCGAAAACTTTGGTCGTCCTGCGTCATCCGCAATAGCTAAACCGGCCGTTAAGATACCTCCGGTTGAGGTACCGGCCATGAGGTCAAATAGATCAGCAATTGGCCGACCAGACCTCTTTTCAATTTCCTCCAAGACCTTGCAAGGAATAATACCACGGATTCCTCCTCCATCAATAGATAGTACTGCGTAAGAAAATAAAGACATAACATAAGGTTTTAGTAGCCGCTTTTAGTAGGGTATACAACAGCTTTTTAGGTGAATAAAAAATCCTTCTTCGATGACGCGAGGTATCCGAAGTTTCTTCTGTTGTTGGTGAAAATCTATCTGGCTGCTAGACACCAACAAGCGAGAAGAGCAGCTTCGGATATAAGCCGCGCTACTTTTAACTTATTGAGTTCTCTGACAATTTTTGTTCCATGACAATGGGTAGTCCATCATGCTCCAACTGCCACATGGTGTTGTTCCAACATTTGACCAGCCGGCCTTTATCAACACTTAGGATATACTGATCATGAGAGGAAAACATGACATGATGTAAGCCTGAACCGTGTCCGCTAAAGGTCTGAACGGTGGCACCACTCCGCACATCCCACAACTTCACACTCCGATCTTCGCTACCCGTAAGTACAAAACGGCCATCTCGGGAAAATCCCCCAGTGTTTATGCCGACACTGTGGCCAGTCAAAGTTTTGATCAGGTTTGGTTGTATTCCATTTGTGGTTAGCTCTCCTTCCCAAATACGTGCCGTGCCGTCTAAATGTGTTGTTAATAAACGGTAACGGCCTTGATCTGGATCTAGGGGGAAAATCGCGAGTGAACGGGTAGCACCGCCTCCCCACTCCTACTTTGAGGAAACCAACTGTCGATTTTCACTTTTCTACAACTCCCAAAGTTTGGCCGTATTGTCTTCACTTCCTGTTAGTGCAAAGCGACCGTCTGGGGAAAAGGCGACCGATGTGACAGGACCAGCATGACCATTGAAGGTCCGTAATGCTTCGCCTTTTAAACTCCAAATCTTTGCCGTTCCATCTCTGCTACCGGTCAGTATTTGGCGGCCATCCGGTGAAAAGGCGAGAGAGAGTATCGGACCGGTATGCCCTTGGAAAATTAGTTCTCGTAATTGCCCTGTAGGAGGAGTTTCGCCAGCTGTAGAAGTTGAATTAGTTGGAGATGCTGGTTGAAGCGTCCTCGTATCTTCTTCGGGCTCAGGTTCAGTTATGGCCTCTTCTCGGATCAGCTCCAATTCTACATCTATGACGGCCCAATCTTTGAAAACGGCACTAGTATCCAATGATCTTGAGGCTCGATCTCCATCAAATGCAACCGGATCCTGACTCAGTGTATCGAGGTTTTCGAGTGGGTCCTCTGTAGCGATTAGTTTGAATAATAATAAATCCTTTTGTGTCTCGGGGCTTAAGAACCACACTTTGTGAGCTGCTGGAAAGTCTAAATCCCTTATAAATTGCTGCCCGTTAAGGAGTTTTTTATCCATGGGGTCTATCTTCACTGCCACAATCTGAAAGTTAGAGTACAAGGCCAATAAGTATAAATGTAAAGGTGGCGTGGGGCCTTGAATTTGGATCTGAAAGGGATTGAAAGCATAGACGCGTTCCTTTTTCTCGTCATCCAATCGCTGACTTCTGAAATCATTATCATCCGTAGCAACAAGTCGGAATTTGTCATTTCCGAGGTCCTGAGCGGCCAATACCTTTTCTTCTCCAGTCAGTTCGAATTTCAATTGAATCTTAGGTGTTCTAGTCTCCGTACCATTTCCATCCGTAGCCAGGTTGAAGCTGCTTAGCGCAGATTTCTCATCTGTATTTTCAAGCGCCTTCAAGCGCCTCCAGTCGACCATCCTGACAATATCTGAGAGAATTTCATCGGGCTTTTCCCGAGGATATTGATAATCAAACATATTGCCTTTCAAGCCATCTTTTAACCTATAGTCGCCTCCACTCACCAATACTTCAGCAATATGTACTTTATTTCTATCCTGCTCAGTGATGAAATGGATATTTTGCTTTCCTGGGAGATTGGATCCTTCACAAGCAGCGATGAACAAGCAGCGATGAAGTTCCGAACCTCCGGAGACTAACACATATTCAGGATCTGCTGGCAGGTAATTTAATACGCCGTAGTAGGATTTTGTAACATCCAAAGAAACTTCGGTCGCTGTTTCTCCTTCACTTAGCACCTTTTCCACTTCAATCCTACTGAATTGTGGACCTACCTCAGTGATTTTAGCTTTCGCAAGCCGCCTTTTGAGTCTCGGATCATCAAAGCTGAAAATCTCCACTTCGAGCGGTTGAGAAACAGCAGTAGCGACCTTTTGCATTTTAGCAGTTGTAGGTAAGCCTTCAATTCGCCCACAGGCAATGATCCAAGTTGGTCCAGCCTTTTTTACTAGATATTTGTCTGGATCTATCTGAGGAATACCTTCCAAGAAGCGCGTATAAGCTTTCGTACCACCAACTACCTCAAATTGTGGAGTCTGTTTCTTTTGAAATTTCTTACGGGCTCGGCTGACTACCGCACGAGTCTGTACCTGCAAGTCTGCATAACTGATTTCCCCATCCTGGCGAGCGAGTATCTCATATAAGCTATGGGTGAAATAGCCGCCTCCATTTTCCAAGGGAATAGATTGACCAAATTGGTCAAGAACTGGTCCTCCTTCCGGGTGTAGATCTAGCCTTCCACTTTCCCCGGCTTTTTCGAGATTACTACAAGCTGCAATGACTACGTGGGGCGCAAGTGGTACGATCACATTATCTGCATGGTAATGGTTGTCGAGATAGGGATTGACCGTAAGGTCTCGAAAATCCATATTGGTGGTCACGGTGGTCATCCGATCTTGGTACCCCTCCTCGGGTTCCGGCATGGCTCCGACTTCGAACTCTCTGGTTCCTCCACCAGAATGGCAGGCATCGACCGTAACCACTATATGGGGGGCTTTATCGTGATCATCACCAGCTACCTCACTGAGTAAGACCGCTAGTTCCTTATCTGCCAGTAGATTGAACGGGTGTTGCTCCCCATTAATGTTTTTCACAGTAAAATCATAACAAACTAGACATTGATCGTTGCCATCCTCTAAATGTTCAAAAATTTGAGCAGTTGGAACTTCTGTACCATGTCCACTGTAGTGAAACCAGACCTTGTCGTTTTCTGTAGCTTGGCTCAAAAAATCACGAAAGGCCCTGACGATGTTAGCATGGGTCGCTTGCTTATTTTGTAGGCGACAAATATTCAGCGTACTCATAACAGGTAACCCTCCTTTTAAAATCGGATAGGGGCCGCTACAGTGATCTCTCAAATTAAAGTCTGCTCCTTCCTGTGCTAATATTTCTGCGGAGGGAATACTTGGATCAGGTGATATTTCGGTATACCGAGCCTTAAGATACCTTTCAACCCTATTTATATCGGATGTACAGTATCTCAATGGATTGACACTAGGATCAGCATATTCGTTTACTGCCACTAGCAATACATAAATATGACAAGGGCCATCAATGGGCTTATCTCCGTCTGGGTCGGGGTTTACTCTAGTAGACATGATTAGGAGTTTTAGATGTTATGTATTTTATTTTGATGTATTAATTAATCCAAGTTGCGATAAACATTAAAGGGATAAAATAAAAATGAAGTCCTCCAATAATTAGTAAGTTATAGTCGCCAAACCCTAACTCACTATGGAAGACTTCACCATAGCAATTTACTGTTTTGTT
>Ga0213840_1000174_pt1 | contig 148597 bp, 155 predicted proteins | sample SWPATP22_FD_160132 | JGI IMG/M metagenome (GOLD analysis project Ga0213840, IMG submission 160132) | Coastal seawater microbial communities from Marineland, Florida, United States - SWPA TP2 #2 | ecosystem: Environmental > Aquatic > Marine > Coastal | place: USA: Florida | collected 2016-08-14 | reverse complement strand
CAAGTACTATTTTGAATTTGTCTTCATTGGTCCATTTTTTTCGTTTCATAGTGTTAACCTCTTGTTAGTAAAACAAGGATAACACTCTCTTAGCTAAGCTGCTAACTTAACTGGGGGCAGTATACTGTTTGACTGTAAGGTGGGGAGTAGTAAGTAATAAGCATAGATATTTTCTTTTTTTTGGTGAGTATACAGGTAGATAAGATAAAATGCTAAATTACTTTGATAAACTAAGCTCAAAACCAATGTTACAGAAAGAAGCTTGCTTCATCCGACTACAACACTTACTTTAAATAAATAATATATTTTATCCATAAAATAAAAAAGTTGCATAATACCCTATTATACAAAACCATGAAAATGGTGCCATAAAAAGAGGTTATTATTTGAAGATAGCGTTTCGGTTGATAATATTATATGTATCATATTTAACCAAAGTATATTATAATAACCGCATTAATATAAAAATAAAAAGAGGTTTAAGTGCGTTTTATTACAATGATTTTGGCAGGTAATGCTGCAGTCTCGAATAGTTTGGCAATACCCCAAGATAATAATGATTATATTGCAGGATTACGGTCTCGAACTAGTAACCCTTTTCCTGGTACTTCCTGTGAACCATTTGATTTATATGAAGTGACTGCAAATGGTGAGCGTCATAGTGCTACATTAAAATATGTTGAGCTTATGATTATAGGCGAAGAGCATATACATCGCGATAAGGTTAACAAATGTATTTTGTATTTAGCGCAAGCTTTACCACAGTTTGTTGACTCAAATCATTATAATGTTGTAGTTGAGCAGCCTTTAGATAATTTCACGAAAGAGCAGGTTAATGGTTCACCTTGGGCTTCACTGTGTGATCAAGAGTCACGGGTTTGTAATGGTTGGGATTTAACCGATTCTCGCCTACAAACAACTCAAATACTTGTAGATTACAAAGAAAGTTTAGTGCAAGGTTTAATTTATACGATAGTTACCCAAGGTAATCCTAGTATTGAGAAGATGAATAAGCGAGTGCAAAATAAAAAGATAAATCAAAAAATTATGAAAGCTATTGAAGAATTTTTACCTTACCTGGGTCAGATGGGAGATGATATTAATTCAATTATTAATGATAGGATTTCATATTTTAGAAATTTAAGTTATCGTGCCAATGGGAAGTTTGATTTTGTTTTAAATAAAAAAAGAAGATTTGATTTTATGCAAAGCAAAGTTTTTGCCGGTTTATTTGAGGCTTCAACTATGGAAGAATGGTTGGAAAATCCTCAAGCACATTGGGTTGACGATGCAGGGAATCCATCTTTGTTTAAAGAAGCTATTAATGAATTAGTGTTTTCAAGAAATAAAGGTTTGATTGATAAGGCTATTTCGACACGTAAGCCTGCCTTTATAACAACTAGTGCGCATCATATGTATGAGGGACCTGAAGTCCCTGATAAGCTTAAAGTTGCCCCTTCATTGAATCGTGCAAGAATAAAATATGCTTATTTACAATTAACTGATCCTCAAAGAGGAGAAGAAAGTACGCCAGATAAACGTATGGAGTTATAAATAAGATTAATGTATTAGTCTTTTTTATCTGATCCAAATTAATAAATGAATTATTGGTGTCTATCTTTTTCATCAAAATGATTACACAGTCATTGTCTATGCATCCAGAGAAGCTGGTGCATTACTTTACCGATCAAGCCTCTCTTAAAAATCCAAGAAAGCATAAGCGTCATTTTTTGGTACCGCATCAGTTTTTATAAAAGAGGCTTAACTCTTAGTAATAACGGAATAAAACCTGCCCACAGCGCTACGGTTAGCATAAATCTTTCTAGCTGGATGCCTGAGGCTTTATCTTTGATGTATGATATTAAGTGGTTAATGCTTGATAAGCCAAAAAAGATATAAGCGACTAGGCAAATAGTTAATTGTGCTTGGAGATTCATTTTAAAGATAAGCACTAAAATGGCTGTGATCGATATAGCAAAGAAATTTAAGCGACCCTGAATGGCAAAGCGGTTTTTAGTTTCTCCCCAATCTTTACCCACCATTGAAGTGCTAGAAAAAAACATGCCTTCAAGGCCGCTTAGGAAGGTTAATGGGACCACAACAAAACCTGTGATCCACAATAAAGAAGCAGCAGCGCTAACATAATAAGCCATAAAATAGCCGAACATACACAAAATAATTCTTAAGCATTCTAAAAATTTACCCATGCCAAACTTCCTGTTTGTTGGTGGTAGTCTTAAGTTTTTGGTAAAGTAACTCCAGTTTGACCTTGATATTTTCCACCACGGTCAGCATAAGATGTTTCACAAACTTCATCTGATTCAAAAAATAACATTTGTGCTACACCTTCACCGGCATAAATTTTTGCAGGTAAATTAGTTGTATTTGAAAACTCTAAAGTAACATGACCTTCCCATTCTGGCTCTAGAGGTGTTACATTACAAATAATGCCACAACGCGCATAAGTTGATTTACCTAAACAAACCACTAAAGTGCTTCTTGGAATTTTAAAATATTCGACAGTTCGCGCTAATACAAAAGAGTTTGGTGGGATAATGCAAACATCAGATTCTACATCTACAAAACTTTTTTCACAGAAATTTTTAGGATCTATTATAGATGAATTAATATTGGTAAAAATTTTAAATTCACGACCACAGCGAACATCATAGCCATAACTTGATGTGCCATAAGATACAATCTTTTTTCCATCCGCTTCGCGAACCTGACCTGGTTCAAATGGACTAATCATGTCATGCTCTTCTGACATTTTACGGATCCAAGTGTCTGCCTTAATGCTCATTACTACTCCTTTATTAAAATCCTATATGCAGTTGCTTATTCCACAACGATCTTAGGAAATTGTACACTGTAGTCGCGTTCTTGGCTAGCGATCTCAAAGCTAATTAATGAAGCCATGGTCATAAAAATATCGGCAATGGAATTATCTTGTTTTAAAACAATGGGTATTCCTGACTCACTACTTTCATCTATGGCGGTATTAAGGGGAACTTGTGCTAATAGTGGTTTGCCAAATTTTTTACAAAGCTCAGCACTATGATTTTTTGAGAAAACAGGTTGGTTTTCACCACAGTGATTACATTGATACAAACCCATATTTTCTACGATCCCTAAGATAGGGATTTTCACTTTCTCTAACATGGTCATACTTTTTTGAATATCACTCAGTGCTAAAGCTTGTGGGGTGGCGACAACCACACTGCCTGCTACCGGTATTTTTTGCGCTAAAGTTAGGGGTATATCACCAGTGCCTGGCGGCATATCAATAATTAAATAATCAAGCTCCCCCCAAAGCGTTTGAAAGCATAATTGTGATAGAGCTTTGGTTGCCATTGGGCCACGCCAGATTGCTGGCGCATTATTATCGATTAAATACCCAATGCTAATATGTTTGAAGCCATGCTTTTCGATAGGTATAAATTGATTATCTTTGGTTTGTAATTCGGTTTTATTTAAATCGATGCCACATAGTTGAGGTTGGTTTGGGCCGTAAATATCAGCATCCAACAAACCAACGTTAGCGCCCATGCTTGCAAGAGCTGCTGCTAAGTTCACCGAGATAGTCGATTTGCCAACACCACCTTTGCCAGCAGTCACAGCGATAATATTTTTGATGCCTTTAATAGGCTGCAGATTAGGTTGGGTTTTTCTCGTATGGATTTGATAGTTGATTTTTATTTCTTTATTAACGTTTTCTTTTATTAGGACCTCGATAATGTCTTTTTTCAAGTTTGAAAATAAATTATCAGGTAACATAAAAGATAATAAAATATTAATGTCACTATCTGTTTCTTTGATGGTTACCGTTTTATTTTTTAGTGCCTGTTTAAAACTAATATCAGCAATAGGTAATTGAATATCTTTTAATAGTTTTTCTATGTTTTTTTTGAAAATCATATTTCTGATCTCAATGTAAATATTAATATAAAATATTTTATTATTGTAAATGTAACAACAAAATACTAATTGCAGCAGGTGTCATGCCTGGAATATTTTTTGCCTGGGCAATACTTTCAGGTTTTGCATCAGTCAGTTTTTGTTTTAGTTCATTTGACAACCCGGATAATGCATCATAGGCAAAGCTATCAGGTATTTTTAAATGATGATTATGCGCGCTATCTTTAACTTGCTTAACTTGTCTTGCTAAATAACCAGCATATTTAAAGTGTGTTTGAACTTGCTCACAAATAACATCACTAGGCACAGGCTTGTTTAAACATTCCAAAATAATTTTATAGTCGCCCTCAGGTCGCTTACATAAATCGGCAATCGAATATTCACGAGAAATGTCAATATCACAACGCTCATTTAAGGCTTTGCTTTCAGGCGTATTAGGGTGCATCCAAGTTTTTTCAGCATCTACTATCGCATTTTCAATCGTATTTAATTTTTCTTTAAAGCGAGTATACCTTTCTTCTGGAACACAACCCATTTGATGGCCTATCTCAGTTAAACGTTGATCGGCATTATCTTGACGCAATGACAAACGAAACTCAGCACGTGAGGTAAACATACGATAAGGTTCGATGGTACCTAAAGTAGTTAGGTCATCAATCATCACACCTATATAAGCTTGATCACGACGCAAAGTTATTTGATCTTTATTTTGTGATCTAAGTGCCGCATTGATGCCTGCCATTAAACCTTGAGCGCCAGCCTCTTCATAACCAGTGGTGCCGTTAATTTGTCCTGCAAAATAAAGGCCATTCACATGACGTGTTTCTAAAGTTGTTTTTAAACCACGTGGATCAAAATAATCATATTCAATCGCATAACCTGCGCGGATAATGCGTGCATTTTCCAAACCTTTAATGCTATGAATCATGGCTTCTTGCACATCATAGGGTAATGAAGTCGATAAACCATTTGGGTAAATTTCATTGGTATTTAAACCTTCTGGTTCTAAGAAAATTTGATGACGTTCGCGATCAGCAAAGCGATGGATTTTATCTTCAATAGAAGGGCAATAGCGTGGTCCAACACCTTCAATGTTACCGCTATACATAGCAGAACGAGTTAAATTTTGTTGAATGATTTCATGTGTTTGTTCATTTGTGTAAGTGATATAGCAGGGGATTTGTGCTGGATGCTGTTCTACAGAACCCTCATAGGACATCACAGGTAAGGGTGTATCACCAGGTTGTGAAGCCAGTTGATCATAATCAATCGTGCTACCATCGATACGTGGCGGCGTACCAGTTTTTAAACGTGCTGTTTCAAAACCTTTCTCGCGTAATTTAATAGCTAGTTGATTAGCAGGTGCATCACCGGCACGACCACCACCGTAGTTAATATCGCCAATATGAATTTTCCCAGAAAGAAAAGTACCAACAGTTAAGATAATTTGATTAGCATAAAAAGTTAATCCTATTTTTGTGATGGCGGCTTTAACTTGGTTATCTTCAATCATTAAATCATCAACTGATGATTGAAATAAATATAGATTTTCTTGGCTTTCTAAAGTTTTACGAATATAGGCTTTATATAAACTACGATCGGTTTGCGCACGTGTAGCGCGTACAGCTGGACCTTTTCGACCATTTAAAACTCTAAACTGAATGCCCGCATGATCAGCAGCTTTGGCCATCACACCACCCAAAGCATCGATTTCTTTCACCAAATGGGTTTTGCCAATGCCGCCAATAGCTGGATTACAAGACATTTGTCCTAAAGTATCTAGGTTTTGTGTGAGCAATAAAGTTTTAGCGCCGGTTCTAGCTGCAGCAAGGGCGGCCTCTGTGCCGGCGTGGCCGCCGCCAATAACAATAATGTCATAGGTGTTTTGTAAGTTATTGTTTTTCATGATAGTTGAATTTTCATTGGTCAATATTGGCGCAAGTATAACAAAACTTAAGGTAATATTAAAGATTTACTGGATTTTTTAGTGGTAAATGACTATTATATACACCGTGTGGTCTTAATTTTAACTAGAATAGAAAGGAAAGCCCATGACTACAGCCCAGCTTCCAAAAAGATCATCTATTAATCCTCTCGATTTAAATACTCTGTTTGATGACAGTTATCCGGCTCATTTTTATGGTCACTTTGGTATGTTTGTAGAATCAACCAATAAATCAAGTGATTCTAAACTCAATTATGCACAAAAAAATTATAGAATTGAGCAAAGATTAAAAGTAACTTGTAACAGGTATAAAGCTAAGAACCGGATTAAATCAGTGATCGAACACAAAGGTGTTAAGGTTACTGTGATAGCTACAGGTATACATAGATCAATTTTAGTTGAATCAACCAAAGATAATTTTTTATATCAAAAAATGTTGACTCATATGCAGAACATCAAGCCTGAAAGTTACAAGGGGTCTCGTTACAATTGTGTTACTGTTGTTGCAGAGCTGCTTGAAATACTACAACCTAAGATGATCATTGATAATTCAAAAAATTGGACGATTCCTTGGTTGCTAGATCGTCGTATACACCCAAACACTATAGCAAAAAGAAGCTCGAAAAATACCGCACAATTAGGTTTTCATATGAATCGTAGTCGCTCTAATGACAGCTTACCTATGAATTTAAAAGAAATTGCTGCTAGGGTTACTGCAGCACAACCTGCACCTGCAGCTTAAACCCAAACTAGTTAAGCTAGCTTGGGTTTGATTCCATTTTATTTAAAACAAATAAGCTAGACTTACGCTATAAATATAAGGGTTTGTAGTATACTGACCTTTATTATGATTTGTTTGGCCTGATAAACCAGCGGCTTGTGCAGAAATGCCGATATTTGGTGTAATAGCATATGTTAAGCCAACTGCACCATACAAACCAATGGCATTCATGCTATTAATAGCATCTGTTCCACCAGTAACATGTACTCTCTGGTAGCCGGGGCCAACTTTTAAGAACATAGTAATATTTTGTGCTATTGGCAGCTGGTTTGACATAACAAATGCAGCATAAAACATATTTGTACTAATGCTTGTAGCTACATAAGGACTGCTTTGATAGCTTAAATTAAATTTCACGGTTGGTGCTCTGTTCCAGCCTAACTCTGCGCCAATATGATTTGTCATCATATAACCTGCGTAGGCACCAAAGCCAATACCACCAGTGCTATTTTTCCAATCTGTAAACGATGTTCCGTTTGCACCTAACATTGTTTTCCAATCTGAGTGAGTGTAGTTAACACTCGCACCAATGTAAAACTTTCCACTCGCACTTTGAGCGGTGGGCTGCTGTGGTTGAGCAAAGCTTTGGTCAGCAAAAGATAAAGAAGAGGTAAGTAGTGCAGAAGTTAGTAACGCACCTTTTAATAATGTTTTCAATATTGTCTCCCTGTAATTAAAAACGAGGATTTATTTAACCATGTTTTTATTATTTAAGAAAGCGTTGGGTATTTATAATTGTTAATAAAAAAAATCAGTGAGTGATTTTGGAGAGAGAAATTATCAACGGTTGGTTAGTAATAACACACTCTATGAATCATCAGCTTCCAGAGATAATTTTGCATAATGGAATTTTTATTTGCTTAGACACTTTTAATTAGGCACTTGGGAAATTTTGTACCCCACCTCGACGCCTTGGAAATGTCGTAGACATTGTCCGGGGTCCAAGCTAGCTAGGGCTAAGCTCATTATTTTTTATAAAGAAAGCAGTCTTTAGTGTGATCATTAACCATGCCAGCAGCTTGCATAAAAGCATAACAAATCGTAGGACCAACAAATTTAAAACCAGCTTTTTTGAGTTGTTTGGACATGGTTTGAGAAAGCTCTGTTTGAGCAGGAATATCTTGGAGTTGTTTAAATTTATTTAATAAAGGCTTGTGATCGACAAGTTGCCATAACCAATCGCTGAAATTTATTTTCTGCTTTTTAAGTTCTAAATAGGCTTGTGCATTAGAAATAATAGCTTTGATTTTTCCTTGGTGACGAATAATACCAGCATTTTGCATCAAAGTTTCCACGTCGACATCAGTCATTTTTACAATTTTATTAGGATTAAAGTTATGAAATAATTTCCGATAATTTTCACGTTTTTTTAAAATAGTAATCCAGCTTAAGCCTGCTTGCATACCTTCTAGCATTAATAATTCAAATAGTTGTTGATCATCATATACAGGTTGGCCCCATTCATAATCATGATAATCTAAGTAGAGCGGATCACTGGTGGACCAGGCACAGCGTTTTTTACTCATGAAGACAGTATAACTGGAAACAGCCCTTGGTGAATTTTATAATCTTTAGCAGAGAAAAAGGCTAATAAAGCTGCAATAAATTGGCATAATGGAATAATTAATAATGCATACTCTAAAGCGCTAACCTGATGTGCGTGTGTTTGAACTAAGTTAAAGATATGGCCAATATGATCTTGTAAAAAGCCTATTAAGGGTTGCAAAATTGCACCACCTAAGATTAAAGCCATATTAGTAAATGCAATGGCAGAAGCTGCATGGTCAACATTATAATCACGGGAATTAGCAAAACAGAGTACATGTACGCTTTGCATAAAGCCAAATACAAAACATAAGGTTTGAATAGCAATTAGTGGAAGGTTATGCATTAAAATTAATGTAAGCGTTGTGGCACAGCTGATTAATGCGGACAAAACTAGAAATAAGCGACGTTTGCCAACACGATCTGAAATCCAGCCAATTAAAGGGCTACCCACGGCCACACCTAAGAAGACTGCAGTTAAAGCAGAGGCAGCTTCTGTGCTGGTAATGTCATAGCTTTGTGTTAAAAACTTAACACCCCAAAGGGCCGCAAATGCTGAAGTTGGGCCAACTGTTAACGTACAATATAAACCGTTTACCCAATTGATAGGTTTTTTCATGGTTCGCCCTAAGTTCTTTAAGGCAGATTTTTCGGGTCGAGGTAAGCCATCGCACTCTAAATGATTAGCTTTGCGTTGCACAAAAATAGCGATACCGATAAATATGAGGATGCCTAAAACACCAGTAAACATCAGTGTAGTACGCCAACCATAAGCATTACTTAGAAATGCAATGGGTGCAACACCTATGGATGCGCCAATATACCCCATAAAATTAGTTAAACCTGCAAGGCCAGCAAAGCGTTCACGAGGAAACCATAAAATAATAAATTGCATCGTACAGATAAAGGCAAAAGCGCCACCCATCCCAACTAAAAAGCGTGCGATTAACCCTATATGTAATGAATGAATAGAAGACATTAAGAAGGTGCCAAAAATCATCAGTCCTAAACCGGCAAGTGCAGGATATTTAGGGCCAAAGCGATCAGTAATTAAGCCAACAGGTAATTGCATAATGGCATAGGCGTAATAAAAAGAACCGCCTAATAAGCCAGCAGCAGTCGCATCAAGGTTTAGATCATGCATCATTGCCGGAATGTAAACACTCATGGATACACGTTGAATAAATTCGTAACCGTAAAAGAAAACAGCGAGTAGCCAAATCAACCAAGGTAAAAACCTTGAGACTTGTTTTAAAGTTTTATGAAAATCGTTTGTATGTGTCATACCTAACAATGTAAAGTATTTTAATTATTTATTCAAGAAAATTGATAAATTCTTTTGTGCTATAAATATAAAAATAGAATGAAAAACAATGGCTTACTATAAAAATGTTATATTTACGTATGGTATGGCTTTATGATACGTCCTTGGCTAGGCGATAGCGGTGGATTAAATCGGCTAGTGTTTGCGCTTTCATTTTTTTCATGATTTTAGCGCGGTGATTTTCAACGGTGTTAATGCTAATATTCAAATCGTAAGCAATCACTTTATTTAACTTACCCTCCACAATTAATTGCATAATTTCAAATTCACGGGCTGTAAGGTTATTTAAACAATCGATAACCTCTTGATTTTGTTCTTTAGATTGTTTGTTCTCTATATCTTTTAATAACGCTTTGTCAATGGTTTTTAACAAGGTTTCTTTGTCAACAGGCTTTGTTAGAAAGTCAACAGCACCGTTTTTAAGTGTATCCACAATCACGGGAACATCTGTAAAACCACTTATAAAAATGATGGGAATATGAATGTTTTTTCGAATAAGTGTTTGTTGTAATTCATCGCCAGTCATACCAGGCATGCGAACATCTAAAATTAAGCATTGGTAACCATTGTTTTTATATTGATTTAGAAATTCTAATGGTTGTGAAAAACAATACGTTTTATAACCTGCTTGCTCTATATTTTTTGCGAGTGCCTTTACAAGTGGAACGTTATCATCAACTATATAAACTGTTGCTTGTTGTTTTTGTGATTCATTGATACTAGTCTTAGTTTCTGACATCTTCAGTCCTTTATTGGAAATAACAAAATAAATTCAGTGCCATCACTATTGGATGTTGCCCTAATATTACCTTTATGTTGTTGCATGATACCATAAGCTGTTGCTAATCCTAAACCTGTTCCTTTATCAATATCTTTTTTGGTAAAGAAAGGGTCAAAAATATAAGGCATATCTTCTTCAGAAATGCCAGATCCGGTATCTGAAATGCTAATGCAGACCCAAGGCCCTCTGTGTTTTGTGTCTATGTTTAAATCATCAACATCTTTCTTATAAGTTTTGAAAGATAGCAGTCCACCGTTTGGCATTGCATCTTTTGCATTGATGCCTATATTTAATAAAACTTGTATTACTTGGTTTGCATCAACCTCAACTATTAAATCGCCATCACTTATATCATGATGAATGGCAATATTTTTGGGCAAGCTCGGTTCGAGTAATTGAATGCTTCTTAATACTAAATCATTTAAATTAGTTGGAGATTTAATCTGCGGTGTTTTTCTAGCAAATGTTAGTAATTGTTTGGTTAGGTGGCCAGCTTCTTGTGCGGTGTCAACTAAACTTTTTTGAACTTCTATATTGCCAGGATCATTGACCTCTAGGCTTTCTGCATTAGCTAATATTATGGCTAATAAGTTATTAAAATCATGTGCCACGCCAGCTGCTAATAAACCAACTGAATGAAGTTTTTGGTTTTGTCGCAAAACAGTTTCTAATTGCTCTTTTTCTTTCTCAGCTTCTTTATGTGCCTTTATCTCTTCAATTAGTTTTTTTGTTCTTCTTTCAACTTTTTTATCTAAAATATTATTTGCTTGTATTAATTTATTTTTCCATTGTCTTATTAATATAAATATATACATCCAAATAAATAAAAATATTATGATAATAATAAAAATTGAAGCTTTAATGATGTCATGAGTATAGCTGGCTGCTGCAATGTTTTTTGACATTAATAGTTTTATATTGTTAGAGGATTTTTCAATTTGTTTAATATAGTTAGATCTAATGTTTTTGTACTGATCAGATAATAAAATAGATTGGGCGTTAGATCTTAAGTTTAAATGAATGTCATTGAAGACTGCTTGGTTTAGTTTGTTTATTATATTGTAATCGGTAACGGCTTTTTGAAAGGGTTTTATACCTACAATTGGATTAGCTGCATTTGTTGCTTGATAGAGAAGTTGTTCTAAACGTAAATGATACACATAGTAATTATTTTGGATGCTGGTTTGGTTTGTAGCATTTAAAAGATACATTAAGCTTGTTTGGTAATTCTGATACATTAGTAGGTCATTACATAATGTAAGCCAATATTGATAGGAACTGTTGGCATTAATTAATTGTAAAACTGTTGCTGCATACTGTACTTCTAAATTATGGTAAGCCGGGTTAAGTAATAATGATTCAACTGCATTAGTTTTTCCTTGATGCATTAATGTTAAAGCTTGATCTTGTGTTTTAAGGATCTTGTTTTGTAAGAATGCTAATTTATTATAAACTGGAATGGCATCATTTTTTGAGGCAAATAGTTTGGCATCTTTCATAACATGTTGTAACGAAGCAATAACTTTTTGATAGCTTTGGTAGTTTTGTGCAGATGGGTTTATTAATTGAATTCTTAGGAGGGTTGTTAAATCACTATAAAATTCATTTAGCTGTAAGCGAATATTTTCTACTTTTTCTATTTGTATTAACGAGCGCTTAGTTTGCGATTTATCAACATATAAATTCCATGCCATTAGCACGATAAGGATGAATGTAATCACAAGGCCAATGGTCATACTAACAAGAGGATTTTTCTTAAACACGCTGGTCCCTTAAGAAGAGGTTTATCAAAAATTATAACAGAAAATAGCTGCTTGCGTAGGTTTTGAACTTCATTATTGGTCTTTAAATGTTTTTACTATATTTAAGCGCACTTGGGAAATAGCTTCAGCTAACTCTTGGCCTTTGAGTCCTTGCTTTAATAATGGCTGGACATCAACCTTTTTTAGTTTAGCAAGCAATGGCTCAATAGCTGGTTTGGGATTGCCTGGTAGGCAATAGCTTAGGGTATTTAGAGCATTGAGCAGGCGTTCTGGGCGACGAATGGCGTCAGATTTTAAAATGCTTTTCAAGGCATCTTCTGCACTTAAGCCGATAAAATTAAGATAAAATTCTTTATTTTTTTGAACCAGCTCGACATGATTTCGCCATGCTTTAGGTGTTTTTAAGTGTTGCATGATTTTTTGGCTAAGTTCTGGATCAGTCTTGTGCCATAATGCCCCCCAACGAAGAATAGGGTCTGCTTCATTGGCAGCTATGGCGCGAAATGCATCAAAATTTAAACCAGAGATATTTAAGTTTGGAAAAATTTTCTGCAATGCATCACATGCTGCTAGCGTTTTGAAAAAAGGCTCAATATCATTATAAGAGCACGATTTAGCGCATTCAGCCCATACTCGTTCAGGGACTAGCGCATCTATTTCACCGCTACTGACCATGTTTTTCAATAATGTTAGTGTATCTGGGTGAATAGAAAATTCAGGTAGATAAGCTGCAAAACGAGCCAGCCTTAATAATCTAACCGGATCTTCTATAAAAGCATTGGAAACATGTTTAAATGTTTTTTGCTTTAAGTCATTTATACCATTATAGGGATCAGTTAAGTTCCCAGTCTCATCTTCAGCAATGGCATTGATAGTTAAATCTCGACGCAATAGGTCTTGCTCGAGGGTGACATCAGGAGAAGTGTGAAAAACAAAGCCTTGGTAACCAGGTGCCACTTTTTTCTCAGAACGAGCAAGCGCATATTCATCATGGGTTTGTGGATGCAAGAATACTGGAAAATCTTTTCCAACGGGTTTGTAACCTAATTCCAACATGGTTTCAGGCGTGGCGCCAACCACAACCCAGTCGAATTCATTAACTGGTTTTTGTAATAATTTATCTCTGACGGCTCCGCCGACCAAGTAGGTTTTAAAAGATGGCATAATAACCTTGTAATAAGAAAAGACTTATTATAAAGGTAAAGATAATTATAAAAAAGTGCAATAAAGAATGGCAACATCCTTGTTGTTTCTGTTTTTTATACTTAAACGACTGAAATGTCCCTTTTGTTGTAAAAATTTAATACTTTCTTAAGGATAGGTGGTTAGTATGGCGCCTGTAGACAATATAAATCAAAAAAATATATATAAAACAACTCGGGCTGCAATCCGGGTGGAAAAGGGGTTTGTCATTTAGCATCGTCTAAATATGCAAACCCCTTTCTTTTTTTCTCAACCCTCGCTACTATGCGTGTAGACTCATCACAAGATTTCACAATGGATTATTTTCGATATCTGCTTACTCGCCTAGCCGGTTATTTAGCTAATAAACAGTTACCTTGGATTACCCAATTTGGAATGAAGTTGTTTATTCGTCATTATCAAGTCAATATGCAAGAAGCTCTTGATGACAATTTATCAGCGTACAACACCTTCAATGCTTTTTTTACACGCGCCTTAAAAGCGGGTAGCCGTCCAATTGATTTGAAAATAAATAGTTTGGTGAGCCCAGCAGATGGTGTTGTTTCCGAGATAGGCTTGATAAATCAAGACCGTTTAATTCAAGCTAAAGGCCATCATTATACTGTAGAAGATTTACTAGCAGGGGATAAGCAGGCGGCGATATTTAAAAATGGTTTTTATAGTACAGTATATTTATCACCAAGAGATTATCATCGGGTGCATATGCCGTTAGCAGGCCAGTGTTATCAAGCCACCTATGTGCCAGGAAAATTATTACCAGTCAAACTGAAAACAGCAGCTACTGTTCCTAATTTATTTGCTAACAACGAGCGGGTGGTTTGTTATTTTGATACCGAATTTGGTAAAATGGCAGTTATCTTAGTGGGTGCAACCATTGTGGGTTCAATTGCTTTAGCGTGGCAAGGCATTATTAATCCAACGCATAAAGGTGAGCTGCAAACGTGGTTGTATGATAAGCCAATTGTATTACAAAAAGGCCAAGAAATGGGTCATTTTCAATTGGGATCGACGGCTATCATATTATGTGAAAATAAAGTGGATGCGACCTGGCAAATGGTTGAAGGTATGCAAGGTGCGGCTTGTAAATACGGTGAAGTAATCGCTGAGGTTGAGTAACTAATTTGTTTACCTATCCATAAGGTCCCGGCTCGCCTTCGGCGTCCGGGATGACAATCAATAATTTGTTTTAAGTTCGCCTTTTGAGGCTAGACCCATTACTTTATTATATAAAACTATTCTATATTCAAAACAAGCCCAGGTTAACCCTATACTAAAAATACAATCACCTAAAAAATGTTTTAATAAAACAATACGCGCTAGCACCACACTAGCTAAACATAATAAAGCAATCACGCGCACCCAAACTTTTTGGGTGAGACCAAACACGACAAAAACTAGAGCTGTGGTTATAAATATATGCCCTGAAGGTGAGCTAAAATAATCATAGGTATTTATAAATGGACTAAAACCAGCAGTATGACCATTAATCCACATGAAAGGTCGTGCCCTGCCAATGGCTATTTTCAATATAGTCACAATAATGTAGCTAATAACGGTGATTAAAGCATAAGAAGTTAAATAGTTTAATAATGAAGAATTAAATTTCTTGGTTAAAAGACCAATTACAGCAATAACAAGAAACACAAAGGTGATACAAAATATCCATTTTGGTGTAAAGATAGTAGAAAATATTATTGAATAATTATGCCAGAAAGTACCTGAATGGTTATTTATAAATTGTGTTAGTGGAAAATCAATCCACAACACACAGATGAAATAAAATATTAGGGTAAGGCCTAGGATAAATAATGATTTTTTTATGGTGTCAGCCATATGTCTTCCCTTGTTAAATTAAAAAGAGTTATTATACATAAAAAGACTTAAAAGTTCTGCTATAATCATGCTTAATTTTTAAGGGAGTCATCATGATTACAGAAAAAATATCGTATCAAGCAGGCGGCGCAACTTGTCTAGGCTATTTAGCTTACGAAGAGTCTTCTGAAAAAAAGCCATTAGTTATAGTTGTACCAGCATTTGAAGGCTTAACAGATTTTGCTAAAGGCTATGCTAATCAATTAGCTGAACTTGGTTATATTGGTTTTGCAATTGATGTTTATGGTGATGGACAAGCGCCTCAAGGTTTTGATGATTGTTTAGCTATGGCTATGTCTTTATTTAATAATCGCCAGCTCATTAGAGATCGTATGCAAGATACTTATGCATTTGCTAAAACTATTGAGCAAGCCGATGCAAATAAAATAGCTGCCATTGGTTTTTGTTTGGGTGGTTTATGCTGTTTAGATTTGGTAAGAAGCGGTGCTGATGTTAAAGGTATTGCCAGTTTTCATGGGTCTTTAGCACAAAGTGATTTGCCTAATGAAATAATGACCGCACAAATGCTAGTGATGACAGGCATGGATGATCCACAAGTGCCAAAAGAACAGGTTCAAGCATTGTGTGAAGAAATGAAAGATTGTGATTTGCAGCTAATTCAATATAGCCAAACTATGCATGCGTTTACCAATCCTAATGCAGGTGATCTAGGTAGTTCAAAACATACGGGCAGCAAATATAACAGTAAAACAGCAGCTCGTTCTTGGAAAGCTTGCGTGCAGTTTTTGCAAGATTTATTTAATTAAAATCACCAAACTGAGTTTGCAATAAAGTTAGGGCAACCACGCTCGCAGTTTCAGTGCGCAGAACTCGTGGGCCAAGTTGCCAAGCAAGCGTGCCTTTATTTTGTAATAAAGTTTCCTCTTCAGGCGTAAAACCACCTTCGGGTCCAATTAATATGGAAACTGAGTTAGGTTTAGACTGAATATTTTTTAGAGCATCATTTTTTGAGCTTACTAATGCTGCTAATGCTAGCTCATTTTTATTTTGGTCTAACCAAGCATCCAAAGATAACGGTTCATTAAGTTTTGGGCTGTCAATGCGACCACATTGTTGCACTGCACTATCAATAATGCCTTGCCAATGTTGCAATCTTTTTTGTATGCGTTCTTTAGGCAATGGCTTGCCACACCGGTTAGCATAAATGGGTGTGATTTCATGCACCCCTAATTCAGTAGCTTTTTGGATGGCATAATCCATACGATCACCACGAGAAATACATTGTGCTAAATGCAAGTGGCACTTAGGTTTTTGTGGTGCAGGGTGAATCTGGTCTTTAATATGAATAATAGCTGCTTTAGTATGAGCTTCAATTAATTCAGCCGTAAACTCGCCATAATCTGGATGAAAGACAGAAATGACTTCCCCTTCTTTTAGGCGCAATACTTTACAAAGATGTTGGCTATGATTTTTACTTAAAGTCAGGTTGTTATGAGTAATAATCGGTTCAGCAACGAGTAGTCGATAATTAGGCATTTTAGTCCTCTATAGAGTTTTGACTCTTATATCACCAAAGAGTATGCTTGATCAACAATACTAATCACAAGAATTTTCTGATGCAAACATTTTCGCAATTCAAACGACATTGGTCACAATCATGGTGTGGTTTTGATTTTTATAAGCTAAGTAAAAAAGCGATGGCTTGTTTGACAACTAAAGAGTGCTGGATGATTTTGTTAAATGGCTCAATGTTATTATTAGCACTGATAGGCTTTGTGCTGAATCACTTTTTTATTCACTACTATGTTCCTATCGACTATTTAGCCTTTACGCCAGGTATTCTACTTTTGGCTATCATTTTATGGATCTGGGCCAGCGCTAATCGTATTGCGTTTCCCAAATTTAGCTATTTTATATTAAGTGCTATTTATACGGCGCTCTGCTTTTTTTGCTTAGGTATATTAGCAGTTGCTGCGATGCTAACACCAAGCTCGTGGGTGTTAAATTATCAATTGCTTGCCATGGATCATTGGCTGGGTTTTCATCAAATCAAAGTCATGCATTGGATGGGTAGACATATGTGGTTTGCGCAACTTTTAGAAGATGCCTATGCTTACTGGGGTTGGCTAGTATTAATTGTGGGTCCTGTGTTGGTTTGTGCCAAACAGTTTCCACGGGCTTGCCAATATTTTTTCTACTCAACTATTTTAGCACTGCTATTTTGTTTGATTTATGTGATTTGGCCATCGCTTTCACCAGCATCTGTTTTATCGCCTCATATTTTTGAAACAAGCACTTATACATGTATTCAGCGCTTTCACTTATTAAGAGCGCATCAACATTATTTTTTTGGTAGTTGTGGTTTGATCGATTTTCCATCCTACCATGCAGCTATGGCTGCTTTAATGATTTGGGCATTTTGGCGTACACGTTGGCTTAACGTTCTGGCAACCATTTTCAATGTTGGTGTGATTTTAGCTACTTTTTTATTGGGGTACCATTATCTGATTGATGTGATTGTGGCTCTATGTATAGTCGTATTAATGCTTATTATGACACAACAACCCAGTTATCGCCCTTAAGCTTTAATTTTCATTGTGATTCACGTTTTTTAACTGCCCAACACCTGTTATACTTAGCACCTGGTTCTTCAACTCAGGTAATTCCCATGGTCGCGTCTTCTCACCCTCAAGATACTTTAAAAATGAACACCCCGTTTGCTTGGCTGGTTTGTTTTAGTGCTGCTTTTTTCTTTTTCTATGCATTTATTCAAATGACGATGTTTAATGCGGTTTCTCCACTTTTATTCAAAGAGTTTCATGCTAATGCTGCACAGATTGGTCGTTTAGCAAGCAGCTATTTTTATGCTGACGTGCCATTTTTACTGATTGCAGGCATGGTATTAGACCGTTTTTCAACGCGAAAAGTTTTATTAATGGCCATTGCTGTGGCTATGATCGGCACTTTTATTTTTGCTTTTTCTCATCAAATGTGGCAAGCAACGATGGGCCGATTTCTAGTTGGTGCGGCTTGTGCTTTTTGTTTCTTGGGAATTGTACGCTTAGTATCGCGTTGGTTTACGCCTAATCACATGGCTTTGGTCATTGGTTTAGTGGTAACGCTAGCTTTTGCAGGTGGTATGGTTGCACAAACCCCGTTAGCTATATTGACGCATGAGCATGGTTGGCGTTTTAGCATGAATGTGAATGGTTGCCTGGGTATTGTGATTTTCTTATTAGTATTTTTATTTGTTAAAGATGCACCTAATGGACAGGTTGTTGAGAATCAAAAGAAACAGTTAGAGAAGATGGGTTTTTGGAAGGGTATTTTTGGCGTAGTTGTTAATCCTCAAAATTGGTTTGGTGGTATTTACACATCAGCGACTAACTTTGCAGTATTTGTTTTATCTTCTTTTGGAGTTATTTATTTGATGCAAGTTGGTCATTATACAATGATTTCATCTGAAAATATGATTACTACTTTCTTTTTAGGCTTAATGATTGGTTCACCGCTATTTGGTTTTATATCCGATAAAATGCAAAATCGAAAAATGCCTATGCTAGCTGGTGCGATAATTTTATTAGCATCATTACTTGCTATGATGTATTGGGTCCATAGTTCTTGGATATGGATGGGTGTATTTTTCTTTTTAATCGGCTTTTCAAGCGGTGCCCAAGTGTTAGGTTATCCATTAATAGCTGAAAGTAATGTGCCTGCTTTGACGGCAACAGCTGAAAGTTTGGCATCAGCTTTAATTATGGCTGGTGGTTTAACTAATCAACTGGTCGGATCTTTGTTACAGCGTCATTGGGACCATAAGGTTTTAAATAGTATTCCTGTTTATAGTTGGTTGGATTACCGTTATGCTTTTTCTGTTTTACCAATAGCCGTTATTATCGCTATTATAGCTGTTTTATGCAGTAAAGAAACGCATGCCAAAAATATATGTGACTAAAATAATTAAATTATAAATTGGATATAAAAAATATGGCAGGTGCTTTTTTAGAAAAGAAACAACTTGGTGTTTGGTCATTATCATTTATTGGCCTAACAGCCATGCTGGGTAGTGGTTGGTTATTGGCTTCATATTATGTATTTAAAACAGCCGGTAATTTATCATCGGTTGCCTGGGTTGCAGGTTTTTTAATGGTACTAGTTATCGCTTTTAGTTTTGCTGAAACATGTAGTTTGGTTGACCGTGATGGCTCAACAGTTATTTTGCCGCGCTTATCACATGGCTATTTCTTATCTGCTGTATTTGGTTTTTTTGGTTTATTGTCTTGGGTGGCTTTAATTCCTATTGAAGTTGCAGCAACTTTACAATATTTAACTTACTTTGTGCACGGTATCTATAGCCACCCAGGGCAGCTTACTTATTTCGGTGAGGGTTTGGGTATTATATTAGTTATTTTAATAGCACTTATTAATACTTTTTCTATGGTGTGGATTAAAAAATTAAATAATCATCTATTTACACCATTAAAAATTGGTATTCCTATATTGATTATTACCGCATCATTATGGCATGCACATCATTTAACAGCACCACTAGTTGTTATTCATGCACCATTAAAAGCTATTTTTTTAGCACTGCCTGTTGGAGTAGTGTTTAGTTTTAATGGTTTTAAAAGTATTTGTGTGATTGCAGGTAGAGCTTCTAATCCACAAAAAACTATCACCCGGGCATTATTGATTGCGTTAATCACTTGTTTGGCTTTGTATATTGGTTTGCAATACGCTTTTAATCTAAATGCCACAGCTGCTGTATTAGCTGATAGCCATAGCCCTTATGCGACTATACTTGCGCACTCAACAATTATGATTGTTTTACTTTATATTGGTGCGATTAGCTCACCATTTACCGCGAATATTTTTAATCTAAATGCGGCAAATGCTTGTTGTTATCGTATGGCTAAATTTGGTTATTTGCCTAAGGTGTTTACTAAAACAAATAGCCATCATCAATATATTATTGCTGCTTTATTTAATATGGTGATCGGAATTATATTAATTTTAAATAGTCATCGTTGGGATACGATGGTGCAAAAGCTAACGTGTATTATGATTATTACTTACGCGGCTGCACCTATAGCGCAAGTCGTTTTTCGTGACCAGTTTAAACAAATGAAGAGGCCAGTTTTATTTAAGGGGGGCAAATGGATAGGCCGTCTTGGTTTTATTTTAAGTAATATTATGATTTTTTGGTGCGGCTTTTCAGCAGTTAAATTAGCCTTTATTTGTTTGTGTGCAGTGAGTGCCTGGGTAATCATCTATTATATAGCTTCAAAGCAATCTGCACAGATTTCATTGTTAAGATCGCTCTGGATTTTTATTTGGCTTGGTCTAATTTGTGTCATCGATTATTTTTCAGGTTTCGGTGGTATCAATAAAATCACACATCCACAAGCTATCGGTTTAATTGTTTTGTTAAGCATAGCTATTATGTTTTGTTTTGAGCGCTGTGCTTTATCAGTGACACAAGCAAATCAATACTTAAAAGATATTGAAAAAACTACTTTAGATTAAGGGGCTAGGGTTGCCGTAATGACTGCTGCTCCAACAGTTGCAACCCCACTGAGGATACACAGTGCTTTGCATCGATTCCAAAATAAAGGGCTGCAATCACATAGGCTTGGCTCTATTTTTTTTGTTAGTAACTTATCAAGTTCAGAGTTAGCTGCATATGGTTTATTTTGTAAATGAGAGTAGAGAGCAATGTGTACTTGCCTAATATGCTCAACACCTCTTTTAATTAATGGGCCATGCTCTTGATTCTCAAGACTTAAGCAGCGTTGTAAAATAGTGTTGCAATGCACAGTACATTTATCAATATAGGAATTTACCCTGGTTCTTTTGTGCATATGATATGTTGCATGAATCCAAAGGCTTGCCCAAATAAAATAATGATGTTTTTTAGCCTGTTGCCGATCGTCTTGTGTAATTATTTTTTTTGATTCTAATGCTTTTAAGCGGTTTAATGATGCGCGAGATATTTGTAATGCCTTCTCTAGTGAAAATACTTGGAATCGTTTAGGCTGATCTAATAGTCTATTTTTACTTTGAAAAATATTTAAACAATCAATAGAATCTTTGCTAGTAATAATTAAATGAGGACACAGAGCCTCACCATCTATTTGACCAAAAATAACTTGTTGATCAGAGTCAGGTATAAGGTGTCTCACTAAATAACAGGTAGAAAGATTTAAGTTAAAGCCTTTTTCAATGCGGCCATCTATATATGCTGGTAAATCTTCACCCGGATTGTATTCTAAAGAAAAAGGAATTCTAGCACCTTGCCCATTTACAAAATGTTTAGTGCCAACCTTAACTTCGAATGCAATAAGATAATTATATTGATCACTATTTTGAGGGTATTTTCTTTTAACCCGAATAAGAGGTCTAGTATTTACGTCTACAATAGAAAAAGGAGAATCATTCCAAGGTATTTGTTCTGCAGCTTCTGTTTTTTTATGAACTTTAATAACTGGAAAAACAAAGTGTGACCTATGGTTTGAGTTTCTAGCTAAATTTGGAAATGTATTTAAAATTTCTCTCATAAAAAAATGCCTTATATAAGTAATAAGGCATTGTTAATGATTAGGATCTATAAATCAAGCTATTTTAGCCTTTCATAGCATCGAAGAAATCATTATTAGTTTTCGTACGTTTTAAGCGCTCAATAAGGAATTCGTTGGCAGCAATTTCATCCATCGGTTGTAAGATCTTACGTAGGATATACATTTTTTGCAGCTCATCTGGTTTAGTAATAAGTTCTTCACGACGAGTACCTGAACGATTAATATTGATCGCAGGGAAGATACGTTTTTCAGCAATACGGCGATCTAGATGTACTTCCATATTGCCAGTACCTTTAAATTCTTCGTAGATAACTTCATCCATTTTAGAGCCTGTATCAACTAATGCAGTCGCAATAATAGTTAAGCTACCACCTTCTTCAACATTACGTGCGGCACCAAAAAAGCGTTTAGGGCGTTGAAGAGCATTTGCATCCACACCACCGGTTAAGACTTTACCGGAAGCTGGTGAGATTGTGTTATAAGCACGTGCTAAACGTGTGATGGAATCTAATAAAATGATCACATCCTTTTTATGTTCAACGAGACGTTTGGCTTTTTCAATCGCCATCTCAGCAACCTGTACGTGACGAGTTAGTGGTTCGTCAAATGTACTAGCAACCACTTCACCTTTGACAGTACGCTGCATTTCAGTCACTTCTTCAGGACGCTCATCAATTAATAAGACAATTAAATAAGCCTCAGGGTGATTAGCTTCAATTGAATGCGCAATATTTTGTAATAGCAGTGTTTTACCAGCTTTTGGTGGTGAAACAATCAGACCACGTTGGCCTTTACCAATAGGTGAAGAAAGATCTAAAAAGCGGGCAGCAATATCTTCTGTAGTACCGTTGCCGCGTTGTAACTGTAATCGTTCAGTAGGAAAAATAGGGGTTAAGTTTTCAAATAAGATTTTGTTTTTGGTTGTTGCCGGTGTATCAGTATTAATAGTTTCAAGTTGTTGTAAGGCAAAATAACGTTCGCCTTCACGTGGGGAGCGAATTTTACCAACGACTGTATCACCTGTTCTTAAACCAAATCGACGAATTTGATTGGGTGAAACGTAAATATCATCAGGACCTGCAGTATAGTTACTATCAGCTGCACGTAAAAAACCAAAGCCGTCAGGGAGAACCTCTAAAACACCTTCAGCCATAATGTCGCGACCAGATTTTACATAGGCTTTTAAAGCTGCAAGTACCATATCTTGTTTGCGTGAACGAGCTGGAATGTCTTGATCCAACTCTTTTAGAACATTGCTAAGCTCTGTTGCTGATTTGTTTTTGATTTCACGCAAAAGCACAGGCGGTTTAGTGCTTTGTTTAGCAGCTGGTTTGGCGCTTGGTTTAGCAGTCGGCTTGATAGCTGGTTTAACGGTTGTTTTTGCCTCAGCTTTAGCTGCTGGTTTTGTTGCCGCTTTAACAGTAATTTTTGCTTCAGGTTTAGTGGTTGGTTTTGCAGTTGGTTTTGCATCTGGTTTTGCATCAGCCATATAAGGGTTCCTGTGATCTGTATTAATAGAATGTTAAATAAAAAATAGAAAATGTTTTTTTGTGGTTTTCTTAAAAGGGGAAATAAGGACAGGCCTCCACTGTATAATAATTGTGACAAGCCTGTCAAGTAATTTATGCCTATTTACGTCATATTGCTGAAATGATCATCTGAAAGAGCTTGTTATTACCAGCAATTATCGTTACATTTATTTTTTAATAAGGAGGTAATTATGAATAAAAAAAGCATGTCATTATCTGCAATTGCTATGTCGTTATTGATAAAAGCTAGCATAGCATCACCTATTTTTTGTCCAGAGCAAGTTTATGTGCACTGTAAATCACAGACACATGCTTGTAAGCTAGTTTCGGCAAAACCAGAGCATTTTGATGTGGCAATTGATAATAATGATCCACATGCTGGCTTTTTAAGTTTGAAGTTTGCAAATGCACAAATATTAGATTTAGATGCTGTATGTGAGTATCAAAGTGACAAATCACCTGTAAAAGTAGAATTTTCCAATAAGGATAATGATACACTCGTTGCTGATACAAGCTATATAGGTAATTTGTGGCAGCAGGGTGGCAGCTGCAAAGGTTTGACAGGTCAATGCCCATTTAAATTAATTTAATGATAACTAATCGCAAGTTGTTGAAAGCTTTAAAGATAGCTTTTTGGCAACTTGCATAGTTATTTGCTTAGATTAAATATTTTTTGTGATAAATGCTTGAAGGTCTTGGATAGATGCCATACCAACGTGTGTGTCAACCAATTCACCTTTATTAAATAAAAGTAGCGCTGGAATGCCTCTCACACCAAATTGGCTTGCGTGTTGTTTGTTATCATCGACATTAATTTTTACGATAGATAGTTTACCTGCATATTCATTTTGTAAATCTTCTAATAATGGCGCGATCATTTTACATGGTCCACACCAAGGTGCCCAAAAATCTACTAAAACAGGGGTTGGGGCTTGTAAAACAGCTTGTTCAAAACTGGCGTCGTTAGCGTGAATAATTCCACTCATTGCGTTCTCCTTTGAAGTGAGTTTTCATCTTAAAATACCTATTAAGCCAATGCAAGTGCGATTGCCTTAATGATGGCTGCATTTAAAATAAATTGTATAAAAATAATGGCAATAATCACTGCCATTGCAGATAAATCAAAAATGCCAATAGTTGGAATAAAGCGGCGAAATAGGTTAACGATCGGCGCAATGATTGCAATAATACACTGCCCTAAAGGCGACTGAACTAAGCTTGGGAACCAACTCATTAAAGCAAAAACAATTGTGCCATAAAAAATAATTTGACAAGCTTGCAAAATCATTTTGATGATAGCCCATAATAAGAGCCCACCAAGATCTGGAAAGGTATGATAAAATAGGCCAATCATTAAGAGTATTTCTATAATATTTAATAATAATAAAAATAATAGCGCAGCAAAATTATAATTTTTATGCGAGCCAACTATCCATTGAAAGGGTTTTAAAATTGGTTGGCTTATTTTTATGATCTGTTGTGTGAAAATATTATTAACAGGTGCATTGCCCCATTGCAATAAAAAACGAATCCACCCTAAATAAGAAAATATACTAAAAACAATCTGCATTAATAGTAATAATAAATTAATAGCCATAGAAAACCCCAATCAATTATTCATTTACCAAGTAACTGGTCCTGCCTCTTTAACCGCGTCACTAACATTAAAACGTTTGAAATTATTTTGAAACTGTTCAATCAAATGATCTGAGGCTTTTTGGTAAGCTGCTTTATCAGCCCACGTATTTTGTGGGTTTAATACGGTAGTGTCCACATGGTTACATACCTTAGGTATAGCAAAATTAAAACCAGGTAGTTGTTCGGTTTCAACATCAGCAAAATCCTTATGATGAATGGCGTTAATAATGGCACGTGTTGTTGGAATTGAAAAACGATCACCACCTGTGCCGTAGCCACCACCAGTCCAGCCTGTATTGACTAAATAAACTTTAGCACCAGTTCTTTCTAAATGTTTTAATAAAAGGTTGGCATAAACACGTGCAGGGCGTGGAAAGAATGGAGCGCCAAAACAAGTGCTAAATGTAGGTTTGATATCTTCAGTGCTACCAATTTCAGTGCTACCAACCATTGCCGTATAGCCAGATAAAAAGTAATAAGCAGCTTGTTGATTATTCAGAATCGCTACTGGCGGTAAAACGCCATAAAGATCACAACATAAGAAAATAACCGCATCAGGTTCTAAGCCACGATTAGATTCGACACGATTATTAATGTGTGTTCTAGGATAAGCACAGCGAGAGTTTTTAGAGAAAGTGGTATCTGTATAATCTGGGTTCCCTGTCTCATCTAGAGCAACGTTCTCCATGACGGCACCCTGTTTAATTGCATTATAAATAACAGGTTCATTTTTTTCGGTTAAATCAATACATTTGGCATAGCAGCCACCTTCAAAATTAAAAACACCGCCTTCACCCCAACCGTGTTCATCGTCACCCATTAAAGCGCGATTTGGGTCTGCTGATAAAGTGGTTTTGCCTGTGCCAGATAAACCAAAAAATAAAGCTGTTTTTTCATTAGGGCCGACATTGGCAGCGCAATGCATCGGCAAAATACCTTCCTCAGGCAGGAAATAATTTAAAATAGTAAACATAGCTTTTTTCATTTCGCCTGCATAACGTGCGCCACGTAACAATACACGTTGATTCATCATATCAATAGTGACAGTAACTTCACTGTTAATGCCATTTGTAGCTGGATCTGTTGGTAAGCTTGGAACATTTAAAATTTCCCAGGTCGCCTTTTCTTTAGGGTTAAATGTTTCAGGCATAATAAATAAGTTTTGTGCGAACAGGGCATGCCACGCATATTCAGTATTGGCAATAATTGGTAAATAATGCTCTGAATCAGCACCGACATGGCACTGGGTGGTAAAGAAATCATGCTTGGCTTGATAGGCTTTGGCCTCTTGCCATAACTCTTCAAAAAGCTCTAGGGTAATTGGCTGGTTTACATCACCCCAATCAACTGTATCAGTGGTTAAGGCATCTCTTACAATAAAGCGGTCTTTAGGTGATCGGCCAGTTCGATGACCAGTCACGACAGAAATGGTGCCATTTGCAGCGATTACACCCTCGTTTCGCTCTACGGCTAAGTTAGCAAGTGACTCACGGGAAAGGGTATTTACACTCATTATAGATCCTTATAGTTATTGATTTTTAAGGTTATCCATTATGCAAAGATGTGTTATCATAAATCAACAATTATTTTAGAGAAATCAATGCTTCAGCTTAAACCTATTAATAGTTCAATGGCCGCCATGAGTTTGCCGCAATTATTAGTGGCCACTTGTAAAATGGATAGTCAAACCTTTAAAGAAGGCGTGGTTTTATTGTACAAGCATGATGAGTCTGGTAGCCAAGGTTTGGTGATTAATCAACCACTCGAGGCTAATTTAGGAACTATTTTTGAGCAGCTCAATATAGAATCAGATGTGCCGAGTATTGCAGATAAAACTATATTTTTAGGTGGGCCATTAAAGCGCAGCCAGGGGCTAATCTTATCGCTGGAAAGTGATCAGAATCGTAATGATATCGCCATTAATGGTAAGCAACAAAGCTTGATTGATATTGCTAAAGGAAAAGGTCCTAAAGATTTCCTGGTTGCTTTAGGTTATGCTGCATGGGAACCTGGCCAGCTGGCAGACGAGCTTGCGCAAGGTTTGTGGATTCAAAGAGCAGTTGATCCAGCCTTATTGTTCAAGACTCCAGCAAAAGATCGCTGGACAGCAGCTAGTTCACAAATCGGTTTTGATATGCGTAGGATGACACATTTTGCAGGCCATGGTTAATAAAACAGCTTATTATTTTGGATTTGATTTTGGCATGCGCTGCATAGGTATTGCGGTTGGTCAGCTGACTAGTTGCCACGCTAATCCAATCGCCATATTAAAAGCGAAGCAGGGCAAGCCTGATTGGGTTGTCTTAGATAAGCTTTGCCAAGAGTGGATGGTTAAAGGTTTTGTCATAGGTTTGGCAGAAGGGGATAATGTGCCACAGCACTTTCAAGCGGCTACAAAAAAATTCGCCAAAGCCTTAGAGGTGCGTTACCAATTACCTTGTTATTTTATTGATGAGCATTACTCAACTGTTGAGGCTAAAAAATCGACACAATACAAAGGCAGCAGTGATGATCGTCATGATGATGTGGCGGCAGCGATTATTTTACAAAGATTTTTGGATAACCATAGTAAACAGGAATAACGATGCCCAATTTATTGACTATCGATGATCTAAATCTACAACACATTCAAGCTATTTTAGATAAAGCCGATTATTATCAAACACACACATTAGCGCATCATCAAAAGGGTAAGCACCTGGCTAATCAGGTGGCTTGTAATATGTTTTTTGAAAATAGCACGCGCACCTTGAACTCTTTTATTTTAGCCGAAAGCTACCAAGATATGATTGCTCTATCGCCTGAGTTGTCACGCAGTGCAATGGCTAAAGGTGAGTCTATAAAAGATACTCTATTGACTATGCAGGCGATGGGTGCCAAATTATTTGTGATTCGTCATGCCAGTGATGCCTGGATTGAAGATATTAAAAGCTGGGGGCTTTCTACACCTATTATTAATGCTGGGTGCGGTATTGTGGCGCACCCCACTCAAGCGCTAATAGATTTAAGTGTGATTCAATCTCGATTTGAAGATTTAAGTGAGCTCACGGTAGCCATTGTCGGTGATTTAAAGCATTCAAGAGTGGCCCGTTCACAAATTAAGCTATTGACCAAGATGGGTGTAAAAAATATTCGCACGATTGCTCCTGAGGGGTTGCAGTTAGAAGAGACAACAAATACGCAATCTTTTGATAATATAGCGCAGGGGCTTGATAAGGCCGACGTTATCATTCGTTTAAGGTTGCAAAAAGAAAGGCTTGATCAGCAATCGACACCAGCTTTCATTGAAAAAGAAATACAACGTTTTTGTATTACGGAAGAAGCTTTAAAAGTTGCCAATAAGGACATGATTTTATTGCACCCTGGTCCGTGTATTGTGGGTGTAGATATTGCAGAACCCCTCATGACACACACTCAAAATATGATTTTAAATCAAGTCAGCCATTCTGTGGCCATCCGTATGGCTTGTGTTGATTTTGTACTCGATTGTTTGTAATAAGCGCTGCCAATTCACGTGCGAAATGTCTTCATAAAAGTCGTGGTGATCATGTCTTGCAACCATGCTGTGATAGGCATATGATGATCAACCTATCCACAGGAAACTATTGAAATCTAAATGGCATTTTGTACAAAAGTTGCTTGCCTGTGTGGTGCAAGTAACATGAGTTACTTAGATTCCAATAGTTTCTTTATGTAACTTTGGATACAAAACAGGGTGGTACTTTAATATTAAAAAAGTACGCTTCTACAAATTAATACACTAATTGTTTTTAATGTTGTGATACCGATTGTTAGCACATTTAAACTTTTTGAGGGGGAGTGTTTTCATATGTCATCGATTACAGATGCGATATTGTCACCGGTTGAATTATGGGATGACTGTTTAACTGAGCTTAAACGTGATATTCCAAAAAGTCAGTTTGATTTATGGCTGGCGCCGTTACAAAGAACTTCTGATAGCAAGGGTTTGCATATTTATGCGCCGAATATTTTAATGATTGAAAAAATTGAGCGAGAATTTTTACAACCTATTAAAGTATTGATGACCCAAAGACATTCGGAATTACCCGCTATATTTCTAACAGTGGGTGCGCCGTATTCTGCACCAGAAAGAAGAGCGCCTGCACCTGTGCCGGCGCAAGTTTCACAGGAACCTGAAATCGTTCACGATAGCAATATTAACGAACGATTTGTTTTTGAAAATTTTGTTGAAGGTAAATCCAACCAATTAGCAAGAGCAGCTTCCGTGCAAGTCGCTGCAAATCCAGGTAAAGCTTATAATCCATTGTTTCTTTGTGGTGGTGTCGGTTTAGGAAAAACTCATTTGGCGCATGCGGTTGGTAATACCATTTTAGCGCAAAACCCTGCAGCCAAAGTGGTTTATTTGCATTCTGAAAGATTCGTTGCTGATATGGTGAAAGCATTACAAAATAATGCGATGGATAAATTTAAAAAATATTATCGTAGTATCGATTGTTTGCTTATCGATGATATTCAATTTTTTGCGGGTAAAGATCGTTCGCAAGAAGAATTTTTTCATACCTTCAATGCACTTTTAGATAACAACCAACAAATTGTTTTAACGTGTGATCGTTATCCAAAAGAAATTAATGGTTTAGAGGAGCGTTTAAAATCTCGTTTTGGTTGGGGTTTAACGGTTCCAGTGGAGCCACCTGAATTAGAAACACGAGTTGCTATTTTAAAAACTAAAGCAGAAGAGTTGCGTTTTCCATTTCCTGATGAAGTTGCATTCTTTGTTGCTAAACATATTCAATCAAACGTGCGAGAACTAGAAGGTGCATTAAAGCGTATTATGGCACATGCACATTTTACCGGCCAAGCTGTAACGGTTGAGTTCGTTAAAGAAGCTTTAAAAGATTTATTAACTTTGCATACACGTTTAGTCACAGTTGAGTTTATCCAAAAAACTGTGGCAGAGTATTATAAAATTAAATTATCGGATATTATGTCAAAGCGTCGTAATCGTTCTATTGCTCGCCCAAGGCAAATTGCCATGGCTTTAGCAAAAGAGCTCACCAACCATTCTTTACCAGAGCTGGGTGAATATTTTGGTGGCCGCGATCACACGACTGTTTTACATGCTTGCCGAAAAGTGCAAGAATTATTAACCACAAATCTAGATATCCAAGAAGATTATAAAAACTTATTAAGAACATTATCAGCTTAACAAGGATTTAAACTATGACGTTTTCATTAACCATTGAACGAGATCGTTTGCTAGGCCCTTTAACACGAGTGGCCGCAGTAGTTGAAAAAAAGCAAACGCTACCAATTTTAGGTAACATTTTATTAGAGCTAAAACCAGGTGTTTTATCTGTAACGGGTAGTGATTCAGAGGTGCAGTTGCAAAGCGATATTGCGTTTGAGTATGATGGTGAGCCAATGGCTATCACAGTCACTGGTAGGAAGCTTGTCGACATTTGTCGTGTTTTACCAGGAGATGCTGCATTATCGATGCATTTAGATGGCGTTAAGCTAGTGATTAAATCAGGTAAAAGTCGATTTAGTTTAGCAACTTTACCTGCAGATGAGTTTCCTCTGATGGAACAAAAGCCTGCTGATATTGTTTTTGATATCCCGCAAATTTTATTAAAACATTTAATGGCTAAAACGCATTTTTCTATGGCACAGCAAGATGTGCGTTATTATCTTAATAGCTCGTTGTTAGATTTAAATGATCAGCAACTAACGTGTGTGGCAACGGATGGTCATCGTTTATCGTGCTGTAAACAAATGATGCCACAAGCCATTCAAGGTACTGCTCAGTTATTGATTCCTCGAAAGGGTGTTTTAGAATTACAACGATTATTAACAGATACAGATAGACCTGTTCAAGTAGCAGCAAGTAACTCAACAGTGAAAGTTACAGGTGAAGATTTTGTTTTTACCAGTAAATTAATGGATGGAAAATATCCAAATTATCAGGATGTTATTCCAAAAACAAGAACTATTCGCCTTGTGGTAGATCGCATCGAGTTGCAAACAGCGCTACAACGCGTAGCTATTTTGTCCCATGAAAAATTTCGTGGTGTGCGTTGGCAGTTCGAAAATAATGCCTTACATATTACAGCTCATAACCCAGAGCAAGAGTGGGGTGAGGAAGTCGTTGATATTGATTATGCAGGAGAACCTTTGCATATTGATTTCAATGTGGCCTACCTTCTAGATGTTCTCAATGCTATCGATGAGCCGAATGTAGTTTTAGCCCTCTCCAATGACCAAAGTAGCTTGTTGATGGAAGGTGAGAAGCAGCTAGATCAGAGTCAGTACGTAGTTATGCCTATGCAACTCTGATGAGCACTAAATGACAATTAAAATAATTGTCATCCTGGGCATGTAGAGCGAGCTGGAATCATCTATTTAGTTTGTTTGCTTTAGGCTCACTCTGGACTCTCTAAATTTAGCCCTAAAATTTTGTGCTAGGTTTATGTTGGCAGTTATGACTCTTCAAAAGCCCACCCTTATCTAATTCAAGGGCCAAAATCTTTGATTTTGGGGAGTGGGAATACAAACATTATTGAAATATTCATCTATGACAACAATCAAAAAACTTAATCTTACTAACTGCCGCCACTTTGAATCCTTTTCAATAGTGCCATGTTCCAATTTAAATTTAATTACAGGCGCTAACGCCAGTGGTAAAACAACCATTCTCGAAGCAATCTATGTTCTGGCTCACGGCAAATCTTTCAGAACAAGTACATTAGATACTATTATTAAAAAAAATGAGGATATGGTCACTATTTTTTCTGAGATAGGTGCTTTAGATAGCTCTGATGAACAAGAACAGGTAGGGCTACAGAAAATAAGAGGTCAATCTATTAATCTTCATATCAATAAAGAAGCTATTAAATCTATAAAAAAATTGACTGAAAAGCTCCCAATACAGCTAATCACCACCGAAAGCACGCGTTTTTTTACGGATGGCCCTAAATTGCGCCGTGAATTTTTAGCTTGGGGGCTTTTCTATACCAATGAAAACTATTATGCATGCTGGAGAAGTTACCAGCGCGCCTTAGCTCAGCGTAATAGAGTGCTTAAAAATAAACAGCATCCAGATGATTTGAGAATATGGGATAATACCTTTATTGAAAGTGCCAACCATTTAGATCAATTTAATAAAGCTTATTTAAGTTTATTTGAGCCTATATTCTATCAAATACTTTCAGATTTCTTGCCAGGGTTAGATTTAACATTGCTTTACAACAGGGGGTGGTCTGAAGATGTGACGCTAGACCAGGCCTTGCAAGCTGATTTAGATAAATCTTATGCTCTAGGCTATACGACAAAAGGCCAGCACCGATTGGACTTGCAATTAATTATTGATAATAAGGAAGCTCAACATGTTTTATCACGCGGCCAATTAAAAATGGCTTCGTATGCTTTATCTTTAGCGCAGGGGTTAGTATTAAAGAAGCTCACTGGTAAAGCACCAGTTTATCTAATAGATGATTTATCGGCTGAGCTAGATCAAAACAGACAAAAGCTAGTATTTGAACTGCTTAATACCTTGAATTCCCAGATATTTGTAACATCCATTGAGCAGATGGGGTTAAATACTAGCTTCCTAACCTCAAAAATCATAAATTTATAGAGAAGTAAGTAATGTTTCACGTGAAACATCCTAACAAAAGATTAGTCACTAGGGGTGTGTTTTGAGAACAAGCTTATGCCTACACCAACAGAATTAGTATAATGATTGTATGAGATGAGGCTTTCACCATAACCAGTAAAACCCTGCACAAAACCATGGAAATAATGGTAAAAAGGGAATGAGATATCTAGTTCACCGGCGCCTCTTTTTAGGTGGCTTTCAAGTAAGTTGCGAACCATGAGTGAAGCCATAAAGTTGTTATGGTGATAGGTTAGGCGCATATCACCATAACCAAGGAAGTGAGTTATCTGTGGGTTGTAATCTTTGGCTTCTAATATATGCACTCTAACCCAAGGTCTTAATGTGAAGCTCCATTTTGGGCTTAAAAGAAAGGTAAAGTTCATAAAAACACGATTCCAGCTTCGTTCAAAAGTAGATCCACGACCATTGGATTGATGCATGGCACCTAAATCAATACTATAAATCTTTAAATGTGCTTGACTAGGCTGTAAATGAAAAAACAAGCCTGGGTTATAGTTGCTTTCCCTAAAGTAGGCTGATTTGGCATAGAACTGCCAGAATGAAAGCTGGGTATAGAATACATTTAGGCTTAGTGGTTTGCCAAATATATTGCTAACAATCGGTGTTTGTGCGCTGATTTGAAACTTTACCTCGTATCGCCTGTTTGGCATGTTTGGAAATATCTCATCGTATTTTCGGTTAGAATCACTATAATTAAATGGAAGAATATAGTTTAACTCATAGGGCATAAAAGGTGAGTTATCTATTTTGGTATTATTACTAGTATGGCTAGAAGTATTCGCTATCAGTAAGTTGCAGCATGAAATAAAAGTTATAAAAATAATGGCTTTGAAAGTAGTAATTAGGGATGTTTTCATAATAGTCCTTTATAAAAATGACAGTCTAGTATTGCATTAAATATATTTGTTTTCAACTTGTAAAACGATCAGTTAATAGCAAAAAATCATAAGGTTACAGCTCAATTAATTGTTAAGATCGATATCAAAATATTTATTATATCCTAACTATATGAATTTATGTGAAAAATATTCATTAAGCACTTTTGTTTTTGATTAAAAAATGACCAAAAATCATGGGCTTATAGTATAAATTCTGCTAGTTTACAACTGGCTTTTATGTTAGAATTTTAGTCTCTTTTTTACAGCTATATGAACCCGAAAACAAAGATTTTTCGGGGCAACTTAGGTAAGTTATGACAACAGATACACAACCCCAAAATTACGACCAATCCTCCATTAAAGTGCTTAAAGGCTTAGAAGCTGTTCGCAAGCGGCCTGGCATGTATATTGGTGATACTGATGATGGCACTGGCTTGCACCATATGGTGTTCGAAGTCGTTGATAACTCAATTGATGAGGCGCTAGCTGGCCATTGTGATACAGTCACAGTGACTATCCACAGTGATGGCAGTGTTAGCGTAAAAGATAATGGTCGCGGTATCCCGGTTGGAATGCATGAGGAAGAGGGTCGTTCAGCTGCTGAAGTGATTATGACGGTGCTTCATGCTGGTGGTAAGTTTGATAGCAGCTCCTATAAAGTTTCCGGTGGTTTGCATGGTGTTGGTATTTCAGTTGTTAATGCGCTATCAGAAAAATTAGAATTAAGTATTCGTAAAAACGGCAATCTCTATCAGCAAACTTATTTTGGTGGTGAGCCTAAAGCGCCTTTAGCCATTACAGGTGAAAGTGAAACAAATGGCACAGAAGTGCGTTTTTGGCCAAGTGCAGAAACATTTTCAGATACGGTCTTTCATTATGATATTTTAGCGAAACGCTTAAGAGAGTTATCATTCTTAAATTCAGGTGTACGAATTGTTTTAATTGATGAGCGTGAGGCTAGCAAAGAAGAGTTTTTCTATGAAGGTGGTATTCAAGCATTTGTTGAGCATTTAAGTACAACAAAAACACCTATCCATAAAGATGTGGTTTATTTGAAAATAGAAAAAGATGATATGATTGTTGAAGCTGCAATGCAGTGGAATGATGGTTTTGCTGAAAACATCTATTGTTACACTAATAATATTCCTCAAAAAGATGGTGGAACACATTTAGCCGGTTTGCGTGGTGCACTGACTAGAACTTTAAAAAGTTATATCGATAAAGATGGTGCTGCTAAAAAATTAAAAGTAACTACAACTGGTGATGATGCGCGTGAAGGTTTAGTCGCTGTTTTATCGATTAAAGTACCTGATCCTAAGTTTTCATCGCAAACAAAAGATAAGCTTGTTTCTTCAGAAGTTAAATCAGTTGTTGAATCCACTGTTGCTGAAAATTTAAATGATTTTTTATTAGAAAATCCAAAAGAAGCTAAACTTATTTGTTCAAAGATGATTGATGCGGCACGTGCACGTGAAGCTGCTCGTCGAGCAAGAGATATGACACGTCGTAAAAGTGCGCTTGATATTGCAGGTTTGCCAGGCAAGTTAGCGGATTGTCAGGAAAAAGATCCTGCTTTATGTGAATTATATCTTGTGGAGGGTGATTCTGCGGGTGGTTCAGCCAAACAAGCGCGTGAACGTAAAAACCAGGCCATTTTGCCTTTACGTGGTAAAATTTTAAATGTGGAAAAAGCACGGTTTGATAAAATGCTTAGCTCAGTAGAGTTAGGCACATTGATCACAGCTTTGGGTTGTGGTATCGGTCGTGAAGAATATAATCCTGATAAATTGCGCTATCATCAAATCATTATTATGACGGATGCCGATGTGGATGGTTCACATATTCGAACATTATTATTAACATTCTTTTTCAGACATATGCCTGAACTTATCGAACGCGGCCACATTTATATTGCACAGCCACCGCTATATAAGACTAAAAAAGGTAAGCAAGAGCAATATATTAAAGATGATCCTGCGCTACAACAATTTACGTTACATACTTCTTTAGATGGCAGTGCGCTTTATCCTGGTGAAGGCATTCCAGCAGTCAATTCAGAAACATTTGAAAAAATTGGTTTAGCCTACCACAAAGCTAAAGATGCCATGGCGCAATTAACTAAACGTTATCCAGCTGCTTTAATAGAACAATTGGCACGTATGCCAGCTTTCCCAAAAGATGATCCTGATGCGATTGAAGCATGGAATCAAGCTTATGTGGCTAAATTAAATAAAGTAGGGCAGCCTATTGGTGAGAAATTCGAAGCTAAATTAATTACAAATAAAGATGCAGAATCAGAAGCTTTATCGCAATCTTTAGAAGTGGTTTGCTATGCGCATGGTGCAGCGTTATCAACTTTCTTCCAAGATGAACTATGGTTGGGTGTCGATTATCAATCGTTAATAAACTTTTATAATATATCAGATGAAGCCTTAGAAGATTCAGCCTATATCATGCAAAATGATAAGCGTCATGATATTGAAGATATTTATGAAGCGATGGACTGGCTTACAAAGCTAGCGCAAAAAAGTTTTTCTTTGCAGCGTTATAAAGGTCTTGGTGAAATGAATCCTGATCAATTGTGGGAAACGACTATGGATCCACAAACAAGAAATATGTTAAGAGTGACTATTGAAGATGCTATTCATGCGGATGAAATTTTCTCAACATTGATGGGTGATCAAGTAGAACCGCGTCGAGATTTTATTGAATCGAATGCGTTAAAAGCTGAAAACATCGATGTTTAATTTGCTTCTTGTTTAGCGTCGAGGTTTCGGAATGGCTTTCAAATTTCGGCGTCCCGGAATCGCGCAGCAATGTCCGGGATCTATCCACCCAACTTAACCACGAAGTTTTACCTAAATTGAATCTGCTTTCGTATTAACTACGGTATTGCAAAACCTTAAAAAGCATTAACCTCCACACAGTTTTTAAACTTAATCAGGTGGAGAGAGTTATGCGTTTATTTAAAAATAAAGAAATAAGTACGGTTGAAGTGCTTTATCAAAACCAACAATTCCAATATTTTCGTTCTAGAAAAAAAATAATTAATCCATGCATTGATATTGTTAACACTTTAAAAGATTGTTTTAGGGAAGAGTCCGTTAAAGTCAGTTGCTTTTTTAGTAGAAAAAAGAGAAACAGGCATTGGCGAGTTCGCTTAAAGCCAGAAGATCATATTTTCTATCAAATAGCATCTGAAATGTTTTTAGTTAAAAAATCGCTAGAAGTACTGTATGCAGCATCATTTAAGGATTTTAAAATAGTCAGGCTTTGTTTAGAGTTAACTAGGCACCCTTGGTATCAATTAGTTGAAAAACAACATCAAGATAAAAAACAAAACTATAATAATGGCTATCTTTCAAGATTAACCACATCACAACAGGTTGCTAAACGCCTCTATAGAATTTTTCGCAGCTACTATACCGATCTTTACTGCGAATCTATTCATGATTCCGCTAATAAAAAAAGCAAGGGTCATGTTCGGTCACCAGCTGGTGCTACCTATTTATATCGTAAGAGACTGTATTGAATTAATTTTTGCAAGAAGTACCAAATAGGGTGCAACTAACAGTAGCAATGGGTAAGCAATTAGAAATTAAAATTTCTAATTAAGACAAATTTTGTCTAATGGCTGCCATAGCCAGTTTTTTATATTTATTTGGTGGCTGGTGTTTTCCGATAGGTTCTATTTTAGCGATGCAATGTGCAAAAAACAAAGCTCATGCAGCAAGTGCCCAATCATTTTTAAATATGGGCAGTGCAACCTTGGCTGTGTTTATTGTGATTGCTGGTTTTGCTGTGATCATCTCGGTGGCACTAACAATCAGTTATTTAAATAACCGAAAAAACTCTGCCGCTTTCAATGCCTAAAATAGAGCGAACAAAAGCTTTGGCAACCCTGCTAGAAGTCACAGTTTCAGCACCTGGGAAAAAATCGCCATAAATATCGACTGATTCTTCTAGTAAGCCTGGCGACACTACATTAATGCGAATGCCACGCGGCATTTCAAATGCAGCGGCTTTCACAAAGCCGTCAATTGCAGAATTAACCATGGTTGCAGCACTACCAGCTGCAATAAACATATCCGTCAATACACCACTGGTTAAGGTAATGCTACCACCATCATTTAAATAATCTTTAGCGATAATAGATAATTGAATTTGTCCCAAACCTTTAGAGTTAAAGCTGCTTTGGTAATCTTCAGGGGTCATCTCACATAAGGGCTTGAAGACTATCGGTGTGCCAGCAGAAGCAATCACTGCATCCACCTTACCTGTCTTAACAAACATAGCTTTAATAGATGCCGCATCACTTAAATCAACCTGCATATCGCCTGATGATCTGCCTGCTGTAATAACTTCGTGCTGATCTTTTAAAGCTTTGTAAATACCTTGACCAATTGTGCCATTGGCACCGATTAATAAAATTTTCATAGCTATATCCTTTGAGGTAAGTTAATTATTTAATAGTTTAACTAACTTTGGGTAAGAATGAAATATTGTTCATAAATATGATAAAATAAAGATAAGTTATAAATTAAGCATAAAGGTCGATGATGCCCCAACCACCTGCAAGAATAAAATTAGCTGCCTTACCTACCTGGCCAACTATAAATAGGGTTAATGCAAGTCTACCTAAAAATGTGGCGGCGCATATTTCTGTTGTGCCATTATTTAACCTAAGTGCATCTAGCAGAACCCTGCAGTCTAATGATGCTAAGACCGAAATATGGATAGAAAAAAGTCATGTGGCAAATGATTGCCGTTATAAAAGAAAAAAAACAGCAGTATTGTCTGGGCACTTATTATTTCCTGGTGGTTATCGTTATGTTTTTTTTATCTTACTGCGTGCAGATAGAAGTATGGACCTTGATGTCGTTATAGGTCTCTTTAGCAATACTAGTCTTACTTTGAACTGCCATGAATTTATATATACCCCAAATGATCAGCCATTCTATGTTGGTGTAAAACAGTATGATGATAGCATGCATATTAAGCAGGAATATTATTTTAAACCTAGTAGTAATGAATTGGGTAATACCCTTGAGCATTTTCGTGATAAAATTGTTGACGCTGTTTCTCAGATGGCAACTACCTACATCGATAATAAACTTTTTAATGAATTACAGCTACTTGATATAAATGATTACAAAAAAAACAGAATGAATCAGTATGCTATAGGTGAGATGACCTATGAAAGGATGTTAGATTTAAATGTTGATGGTGTTTGTAGTTTTCACTCTTCTAGTAGACAAGTATTTTTTAGTAATGAGCGATATACACCAGATTGTGGTATTTATTTATCATGGCTTGGGCCCACCTGGTCAAGTATTATGGATTTCATCTATACTGCATATGCAGCTTATTTATATTATAAGTGGCATCCCGCAACTACATCTGTAACGGGGCCAATTGTTATAAATGCTTTTATGCAAAGGTTGTTTCTATTGGTTTCAAAATATCAAGAGAGGCAAGTAAAAAAACTTAGAAGTGAAGATTATACAAAATGTTGTAAAAAATTAACTAAAAAGCAAAGGTATGATTTATATTTTAAAAAAATGGCAGTGTTACTAAAATATCGAATAGGTATTCCATGTAAAGATTTTAAGGAAAGTGTTAAAGAATCATGTTGTGCAAGTGCTGCTATCATCATGATGCACTATTATGTTTATAGCAAATTGCGCCATTTATTTCGAATGCCTAGTAATATTTTAATATGGAGTGCTTATTTAAGTGGAGTTGAACAGTTGTTTGATTCAAATGTGATATTACTTGTAGGTATAGTGCTAGGAGCATTCGAATCTATTTTAAGGGTTATTTTAGATCATGCTGATGTTAAGTTAGCTGAGAGTGATTTTGAAAATATTTTTATGTTTCTTGCGGGGCTCTTTTATGGTATTTGTTACACATCTAAAGATATGATTGCGCTCGGTCATTCACTGCTATATATGGATGATGCCATAAAGTATCGTAACCAGACAAGCATTAATAATACATTAAGCCAATTAGTTGATGGATTAGACCCGTGGAGTAATTACAGTAAAGTCTATGCTTCATCATATATAAATCAGATACCGACTTCATATCAAAGCTTAATAATTGCTGCTATTATTTTGATGAGCTTACTAGGCTATAGTTTATTTATGGCAAGAAGTTATAAGAAATCTAATCCACCAGGATCACGCCGGTTTGGGTTTACTGGATTTGTTGATTGCTGTGGTATGGGTAGTTTTTTAGGTTTTATCCCTTCAGATATACATTTTTCAGTAACACAAGCAGGTGAAATGTTATTTGGTTTGCAGATTGTAAATCAACTTTGTTACACGATAGGTTTGTTTGATAGTGATGCATACATATATATGACGATGAATATGGTTTTGTTTGCAGGTATTGGCTTGGGCGCTATTTTTGGGATGGTTAATTTTATTTTAGCCTGTTGCTTATGTTGCCCAGGGCCACAGCAATGGTTGCAAATCTTGAATATTGCAAAGTTTCATGATGCTGATTTAGCAAAGAACTTGCATGAAGTGCATATTGATTTTTTACATAGCCAGCATTCAAATGATAGCGGTGATAATCGCATTGTCAATGCGGTTGGTTTTATAGAATGGTTAAGTGCAGATAACTATCAGATAAAAACAAAAGTCTGGAATTTTCTGCAACATGTAGCTTTACATAATCATTGGAAAATATTGATGCATATCATGCAACAAGAGTTTCCCTGTTTGTATATTCAAGACTTAGCAGAGTGGAAAGAGTTGCATCGAATGTTATTAAAGTCTTCACCACAAGAGTTGGTTGTTGTAGCGAAGGCTGAGAGCCTTAGGCGTTTGGTTAAGCAAGGGCTGACGGAAAGCCTTCAAGACATTGCTTCTCAGTTAGATGAAAAACCACAAAAACTAATTAAGGCTCGTGGCACCTTGTGGGCTAGAAGGACCGGAAATAATGCTCAGCATAAGGCGGATCCAAATCTTAGCCAGTTTGCAACACCAAGACAATCAATTAGGATGGAGTTGAGTACTGCCTAATAAAACTATCATTTTTTTCTAGGCCGTCTATTCGGTTTATCTGAACTTTTATTAAAGCTCGGTCTTTTATGATTATGAGATGTTTTTTTGCCAGTATTTTTCTTTGGCGGATGTTTTTTAGCTTTCCAATCACTGCTGGGTAATTCATGGGTTGGCTCGAAACCTGGAAAATAATCGCGATTAATTTTTTGTTTAGTAAATTTTTCAATGTCGATCAATTGTTTGATTTCATCAGCGCTTACTAAAGAGATTGCTTTGCCAAGTGCGCCTGCACGACCTGTGCGTCCAACGCGATGCACATAATCTTCAGCAACATTGGGTAAATCAAAGTTGATAACATAAGGTAATTGATCGATATCAATACCACGGGCAGCAATATCAGTGGCAATAAGAATGTCAACGCCGCCTTCTTTAAATTGATGCAAAGCTTTGGTTCGTGCAGTTTGGCTTTTATTGCCGTGAATGGCTGCAGCTCTAAGGCCGCGTTCTTGTAAATAACGGGTTAGGCGATTAGCACTATGTTTGGTACGCATAAAGACGATAGCTTTATCAATTTTTTCATCCACAATAACATTAAACAGTAATTCGCTTTTTTTCTTTTTATCGACGGGGATAAGCCATTGTTTCACTGATTTAACAGAGCTGTTATCTGGATTTAAAGAAATAACCTCAGGATTTTGCATTAACCCTTTGGCAAGCTTTTGAATATCTTTAGAAAAGGTTGCTGAAAACATTAAAGTTTGTCGTTTTTTAGGTAGGGCTTTAATGATGCGTTTAATATCATGAATAAAGCCCATGTCGAGCATACGATCAGCTTCATCTAAAACTAAAACATCTAAGTGATCAAATTTAACAGCGCCTTGCTGGTATAAATCTAATAACCGACCAGGTGTGGCAACTAAAATATCCACCCCTTTATTTAATTGGGTAATTTGTGGATTAATTTTAACACCACCAAAAACAACATAAGTGCGAAGCTTGGTATGGCGTGCATAAAGATTGATGCTGCTATTTACCTGGGCTGCTAACTCACGAGTGGGCGTTAGAACTAGGGCGCGAATATGTTTAGAATGAGCGGGCTTGCCATCAATTAAACGATCAATAATAGGTAAAGAAAATGCAGCGGTTTTACCTGTGCCTGTTTTAGCTGCGGCCATAATATCATTGCCTTTCAAAACAACAGGAATCGCTTGCTCTTGAATAGGCGTCGGTGTTTCATAACCCTGGGTTTGTAAGGATTGTTTTATTAAATCATTTAGTTGGAAATCATTAAAGGTCATGGTTTGTTCTCGTGTTCAATTTTTTACAGTGTACCATATAATTAGATCTGATATGAGATTAAGTGCCTGCTAGATAGAATTCAGGTGCAACCATATAAACACACCTTGTTAAGTACTTTTGAGCATGTTACGCCAAGCAGTTTGCTGCCATACATGAGCTACGAGCTTGCCTAAATGATGTGAATAAATTGACAATTTAGGCAAGTGCGAAACTCGTGTTATATTATTCTCATCTTAAATTGGAATAAGGTAAGGCAGCGATGTCTGTTGATACAAATAAAGTTTATGAGTGGGCTATTATAGGTGCAGGGCCTGCAGGTTTGGCCACTGTTGGCTTATTAATTGATTCAGGTATCAATCCTGATGATATGGCTATCATTGACCCAGCATTTACAGTGGGGGATTTTGGTGCTTACTGGGGCGAGGTATATAGCAACACTACGGTAGAAAACTTTTTAGAGTTCTTAAGCCAAATTCAATCATTTAAATTTAGTCAGCAGCTTAACACTTTTGATTTAGAAAGTATGCCAAAATCAGGCTTCTGTCAATTAAAAAAAGTGAGTGAAGTTTTGCAGTGGGTGACAGGCCATTTAGAGCAAAGTGTCAGTTTTCATTATGATAAAGCCGTATCGCTCAATATTTTTAATGGGTGTTGGCAGATCAATCTTGACCAAGGCAAGCAGTTACAAAGTAAACAAGTAGTGCTCGCTACAGGCGCTGATCCTAAAACACTTTCATTTCCTAATGTGAAAGAAATTAATTTATATTATGCATTAAATCCTAAAAAATTAACTAATATGGTTGCAAGTGATGATATCGTTGCTGTTTTTGGTTCTTCACATTCTTCGATGATTATCATTAAAAATTTATTAGATGTTGGCGTTAAAAAAGTAGTTAATTTTTATTTAACCCCGCACCGGTATGCTGTTAATATGGGTGATTGGACTTTATATGATAATACCGGTCTGAAAGGATTAACGGCAGAGTGGGTGCATAAAAATATTTCTCAGCATTTGGATTCACGCATAGAAAGATATATTTCCAATGATCAAAATATAAAAAAACATATGAATCAATGTAATAAAGGTGTTTACCCAATAGGCTTTAAACCCAGATCACTAGATATAAAAAATACTGATGTTAAGCAGTATGATCCGCATACAGGCATTATTGCACCAGGTTTATTTGGCGTAGGCATCGCTTTTCCGCAAGTGGTTATTGATCCATTTGGCAATAAAGAGTTTAACGTAGGCTTGAATAAATTCATGCGAGATATCAAAAAAGTTCTGCCTATTTGGAAAAAGTATCATATTTAAAAGATGGTTCAAATTCAAAAACGGACATTTTACAAGGGATATTTGTCCTATCATGGGACATTTTACAGGGGTTGTTGGCTAAGTGGTTGATTTTTCGATGGGTGTTTAAACTTTAAAAGCGAATGATTTGCAGAATTACGTATTGGTTTTTGGGCTTTGTTAGATTATTATGAAAGTTAGTTTAATGGCAATTTAAAGGGCAAGTATATGCATGGTAGTATTGAGCGAGATGGGTTTCTGCTAGATTATGTTATTGAAGGAACTGGGTTGCCGCTGCTTATTTTGGGTGACAATCCTTATTACCAGCTAACATTTTCATCTAAGTTGCGAAAACGTTTTCAGCTTATATTTGCTCAGCATAAAGGTTTTTCGCATGCGCCTAATAATGTTAGTAGAGATGTTTATGAGTTAGATGCATTGGTTGAAGATATGGAAGCAGTTCGAATAGAGCTTAATATTGAAAAATGGATTTTGCTAGGTCACTCCGGAAATGCCTATTTGGTTTTAGAGTATGCAAAAAAATATCCACAACATACTTTAGGTGTGGTCATGGTAGGCATTGCTCCTGATTTAAGCGCGGCTAGTAAAATTAAGGCGAATGAATATTGGGAGTCAATTGCTTGTGATAACAGAAAAGAAGCCTTAGCCTTAAGTTTGCAAAGGACACCTGATACTGCATTAGCAGACCTTGCTCCTTCAGATTATTTTATAGCTGATTATATTAGAAAAACACCTCAAATTTGGTATGACTATCATTTTGATCCGATGCCGTTTTTTCATGCTAGTTATTTTAATACTGATATGTTTGCTTATGTTTGGGGTAAGCTTTTTGCAGAAATTGATATCACTGAAAATTCAGAAAATATTAAGGCGCCTATTTGGGTAGCTTTAGGTAAATATGATGGTTTGGTTGCACCAAGAAGTTCTTGGGATAGTGTCTTAAAAAGTTTTCCAACTATGCAAATTGCCGTTTATGAAAAATCTGGTCATACACCGCAATATGAAGAAGCAGAAAAATTTGATTCAGATCTCATAAAATGGGTTGATGACCATTGCAAATAAGTTATTAATTAATAATCAGATAACATTAGCACGCCTATTTTTGTGTAAACACACAATTAAAAGGTATAAAAAAATTTCGTAAGCTAGTAAATGGTAGAGTCCCTTTTTCATTTTTAATTTATGCAGGTGAAGAAACAGTCATAGATAATATATATTTGATTAACTATAAAAACATAACTAAAATATTTGGTTTGATTGCAGTTTACTTCTTGTAAATATTAAAAGCATAATGTATGCGTTTTTGATTGAATTCTTCGTTTTCAGGTGTGGAAGAAACAAGTTGCCATTGGTTTTTATCAAACTTGGGAAAATGGGCGTCACCGTCACATTCAATATCTATTTCAGTTAAATAAATATAATCAGCTTGTGGTAAGAATAAATTATAAATTTGCGCGCCGCCGATAATCATTATATTTTTATCTTCTATGTTATTATTTTTAAAATAAATATTTGCTGCAGCTAAAGCTTCATCAATAGTATGACAAACGGTTACGCCTTCAGGTTGATAATTTTGTTGGCGGGTTAAAACAATATTTAGTCGTTTTGGTAATGGGCGGCCAATACTTTCAAATGTTTTTCTGCCCATAATAATCGGTTTATTTAGAGTTTGTTCTTTAAAATACGCAAAGTCTTTAGATAGGTGCCAGGGGATTTCTCCAGCATTGCCGAGGGTATAGTTTTTGGAAACGGCAGCTATAAGGCTAATGGTTGTTTTGTTTGTCATCATTTATTCCCCCTCTCCGAATTGCCACTTTTCAGGTTGCTCTTCGATTCTCCCTCCAGAGGAGAGTCGAAATCTTTGATTTTGGAGGGGGAAATATTACCCTTCCTCTTTACCATAATCTAATAACATAGATCCCCAGGTCATACCGCTACCAAAACCAACGCAAAGCAGTTTGTCACCATTTTTAATTTTGCCATTTTCATAACTGGCATTAATTAATAAAGGAATCGATGCTGATGATGTATTGGCATGGTGTGAAATAGTCGATAACAATTTTTCCATCGGCAGGCCAAGCTGTTTGGCAATCATTTCATTAATGCGTTGGTTTGCTTGGTGCAATACAAACCAGTCGATATCATCAATCGATAAATAATTATCAGCTAGCATTGATTTAATGCATTGCGTTACTTTCTGAACCGCAAATTTAAAAACTTCACGGCCCTGCATTTTTACAAATTGATCTTTTTCATGATGACAAAGTGAATTCATCGCATAAATATAATCCCACTTATAGCCATCAGCACCTAAACTCGTTTGTAAAATGCCTGGTGTTTCAGATGCTTGTAAAATAGCTGCACCGGCGCCATCACCAAATAAAATGCAAGAAGTTCGATCGGTCCAATCAAGTAGTGGAGTTAAGCGTTCGCTGCCGACAACTAAGACACATTTAGCTGAACCAGATTTAATAAATTTGTCGGCAACAACACAGGCATAAACAAAACCAGAACAAACAGCATTAATATCAAAAGCAGGGCACACAGGAATGCCCAAGGCTTGTTGTAATAAGCAGGCAGTACTTGGTAGTGTACAATCAGGTGTGGATGTTGCTACAACAATTAAGTCGATCATATCTGGCGCAATGTCTGCGCGCTTTAAAGCAAGAAGGCTTGCTTCTTTGGCCATTTCAAAATTAAATTCACCTTGTTCGCTTTCACGGCGTTCTTTAATGCCGGTGCGTTGTTGGATCCATTCATCACTGGTATCCATTATTTTGCTTAAGTCATCATTGGTAATTATTTTTTCTGGCAAATAACCGCCAATACCAATCATTCTTGAATAAGTCATAAGAATTCCTTAACAGGGTTCTAATTTTGCAAACGTTGCCACCAACCATTTTGATCCAGCACGATCAAAGCGTACTTGAATGCGTGTGTGTGGCGGTTGGCCTTCATAGTTCATTATAACACCTTCACCAAATTTATGGTGCGTTACGCGCTGGCCAACTTGTAAGTCCAAGCCCTCAACCATTGTAGGTGTTTGTGCGGAAATTTTATGGGTGCGTGTTCTAGGTGATAATGAAGGTGAATACGAAGGTTTGCGAACGCGAGCTGTTGGGCGTACCACATCTAAAAAGTCATCTGAAATTTCTTGTAAAAATCGAGAAGGGCGTTGAAATTGGTCGCGACCGTATAATGTTCTGTTTTCAGCATGCGATAAATAAAGTTTTTCTTTGGCGCGTGTAATACCCACATAACATAAGCGACGCTCTTCTTCTAAACCATTGCGGTCTTCAAGCGCCATGCGATGTGGAAATAAATTTTCTTCTAAGCCAGCAATAAACACAATTGGAAATTCTAAACCTTTGGCAGCATGTAAAGTCATTAAGCTGACAGCATCATGGCCATCTTCAGTTTGAAAGGCACCAGTTTCTAAAGCAATGTGATTTAAAAACAAAGCTAGCGCTTGTAAATGTTCAAATGTTTGTGGAATAGCTTGGTCTAATGTTTCTTGATCCGCTTCTGGAATTTGATATTGCAAACAAGCATTTACTAATTCATGACAGTTATCTACGCGTGAACGACCTTTCTCAGTGCGATCTTTTTCTAAATGTTGTAGTAGTGTAGAACGTTCTAGAATTAAATGGACTTGCTCACCTAGGTTCATATCGGCAGTGCTGTTTTGCATATCCGCAATTAAATCAACAAAACGCTTTAAGGCTGAATTGGCTCTTGCACTTAAGCTGTTATCTTCAATAAGGATGTTGGCCGCTTCCCACAAGGAACATTGATGTGCGCGTGCAGCTTCTCGAACTTTATCAACCGAAGCCATGCCAATGCCGCGTGGCGGTACATTCACAACGCGATCAAACGCAGCATCATCTGTTGAGTTCACTAATAAACGCATGTATGCCAGCATATCTTTAATTTCTGCGCGATCAAAAAACTTTTGGCCACCATAAATACGATAAGGTATTTGCATGTCGATTAAACGTTCTTCTAGAACACGTGATTGCGCATTCGAACGATATAAGATGGCCATATCTTTATAAGCATGACCTTGTTGAAATAAGCTTTGCATGCGTGACACTATAAAATAAGCTTCATCTCTTTCATTAAACGCACAGTATAAAGTAATTAATTCACCAGCATCGCCTTCGCTCCAAAGTTGTTTGCCTAAACGATTGCTGTTGTAACTAATGATTTCATTGGCAGCTTTTAAAATGGTTTGTGTTGAGCGATAGTTTTGCTCCAAGCGAATGACAGCAACTGGTGCATAATCTTTTTCAAAGCGATGCATATGGGCAACTTGCGCGCCACGCCAACTATAAATAGATTGATCGTCATCGCCAACGGCCATCATATGATTTTCTTCGTTATGATATAGCGCTTTTAGCCATTTGTATTGCAAATGATTGGTATCTTGAAACTCGTCCACTAAAATGTGGCGAAAACGTTGTTGATAATGTTGTTGAATATCTTGGTTATCTGTAATCAATTCATAACAACGCAAAAGTAATTCAGTGAAATCAACCAAGGCGCTTTGTTCGCAAATCGCTTCATATTGTTGATAAAGCTTCAGCATGGTATCAGCGTAGTAATCGCCATCGCTTACGATAGCGTGGCTGCGTAAACCTTTTTGTTTTTGCTCGTTGATATACCACTGGACTTTTTTCGGTTCCCATTTGTCTGGGTCTAAACTGTTATCTTTAACCAGTCGCTTCACTAAGCGTAGTTGGTCATCGCTATCTAAAATTGAAAACTGGGCTGGTAAACCGGCTTGTTCGTGATGCAAGCGAAGCATGCGATGCGCCAAGCCATGAAAAGTGCCTACCCACATACGATTAGTTGAGATATTGCAAAGCTTCTCAATACGATAGCGCATTTCAGTAGCGGCTTTATTTGTAAATGTAACGGCTAAGATTTGCTGCGGATTGAGCCCGCGCGTTTTTAACAGCCAAGCAATACGATGTGCTAATACACCCGTTTTACCACTGCCTGCGCCAGCAATAATTAAACAGTTTTGCTCTTCAAGCGTGACTGCTTCATATTGCTTAGGATTTAAATGTGCTAACCAATTGTCTTCTTTCATTCGGCGATCATAGCATAAAAGCGAAAGGGCCCAAAGGTTTCTTTTTAAGTGTTTTTGTTTTAAAAAAGATCAGTATGTAGGTGGTTAATTTAGATTTAAGAGTATTTATAGTAAAAAATACGGTACTGGATATTTGAAATTCTTGCTACATTATTGTGTTAATCAAACACGTGTTAGCAGGAGTTACCTATGGAGAAATCAAATATTATTATTGATCAAGATTATGCGGCATTAATTCAATCTATTAAACAAACGGTGAAATCATCACAGCTTAAGGCACACCGAGCTGTTAATGTTGAGCTGATTAAAATGTATTGGTTAATTGGCAAGGAGTTATCTGAAAGAAAGAAATTAGAGCAATGGGGTGCCAAGTTTTTGGAGCAAGTTAGTAAAGATCTTAAGCTTGAGTTTCCAGGTTTGAAGGGGTTCTCTTTAAGAAATTTAAAATATATGTGCCAATTTGCATTAACATATCCCGTGGGTTTAATTGGGCAACAAGCTGTTGCACAATTGCCATGGGGGCATATTGTGTTATTAATTCAAAAGGTTAAAGGCGGCTCCTTGCGTGATTGGTATGTTGATCAAGCGATTGAACAAGGCTGGTCACGTCATGTGCTTAACCAAATGATTAAATCTGAATTACACCTTAGGCAAAAAGATAAGCTCAAGATTACAAATTTTCAAAAAACGTTACCAAAAGAACAATCTGACTTGGCTTATGAAATACTTAAAGACCCTTACTGTTTTGATTTTGTAAATGTAAATGCTTCATCGCATGAGCGAGATATAGAAAATGCACTAGTCAATAATATCCGAGATTTTCTGCTGCATTTAGGCAAGGGTTATGCATTTGTAGGTAATCAGTATCATTTAAAAATTGGTGAAACAGATTTTTATATCGATTGTTTATTTTATAATTTTAAAATGCGTTGCTTTGTAGTTATCGAATTAAAAAAAGGAGTATTCAAAGCTGAATATACAGGGCAGTTAAATCTATATTTAACGGGTATTGATAGGTTGGTGAAGTTGCCTGAAGATAATCCAACAATAGGTATTGTGTTATGTGAATCTAAAGATGAGATTGTGGCACAGTATGCAGTTGATGGAATGACAAAGCCGATGGGTATCAGTGAATATGAATTAGGTAAAGCTTTAACGCAGCACTTAAAGATGAGGCAAGATCAACAGCTATTATCTGAAAAAGCAGTTGATCCTGTTATTTAAATATTTATTTTAATAATGAAGCATTAAACTGATTATTCACTTTTATAAAAGAAGTACATTTTCCTTCAAACAGTTTCGTAGCTGATGCATGGATCTCAGCGGCCCAAATCATAGCCTCAATGCTCATCCTATGTTTGGACAAGCTGCTGTGGCTAAAGCGGTTTAGAATATACCTTTGAGTATAAGTTTTATATCTAGATTATGCGTGTCTCAGTGTCAGAGTACTCTCAAATTGCTTAGCTTGTCGAGTGGCAGTGTTGAATAATTCATTTAGTTTGTGTTTAGTGGTGCAGCCAGAGTTTATTAAGCCTAAGGCCATTAGGCCAATGCCAATGATTGGCCAAATAGATGAAGCAGGTTCATTGCCTTGTTGGGGTGTGTTAGGTTGGGGCATATAATTAGTGATGGATAGATAGCAGAAAATGAGCGCAACGCAGCAGCTAGTTAGAATAGGGTTCATTTTGCCTGGTATGTGGGTAATCAGCTCAGGGGTATGCTTAATGAAAAGTTGAGCCTGGGTATTTTTTTCTGCTAGGCGCGGTGCTTGAGGGTTTGTAATAAATGAGCACGCAGCAATTATATCCTTTTGAGTATCAATAAGTTTGGATGCTTTTTTTGTATAGGTTACAGATGTGTCTAGCCATGCATAAACCATAGTGAAGATGGCAAGTATATCCGCTGTCGGTGAGTGCGGTATGTTTAGGTTTGGTTGTGGGTAGTGAATTTGCACAGATGTAACCAACGAGATTAATACTGCAATCATAGGAAGCATGATTTTATTGCTATAAGCCTTTGCTAGAAGTGATACGTATACCGGAATCATAGCTATAAAATTTGTAAAAAAGGTATTGCCTGTGCTTAGTGTCTCATATTCTTGTTGAGTTTTACATAAGGCGGCTAGTGCGATATATGACCACCATATTAATGGTTGTATTGATTTATAGGTGTTACTATTGTTGAGTGCCTGCTGTAATTGGCTGGCATGTAAAGGCTGCCAAGTATTATTAGGCTCTGCATGGTCTGGATACAGTTGAGCCCTTAAAAGATCGCTTAAATGTGCTGAACTACCATGGTTATCTATAGCGCCTAGGCTATTTTGTGGGTCAATGGTAAAGCGTGATTGGGCATCATTAAATATACACTGTGTATAGACCTGAATGTCATGAGTGTCTGCATTATAGGTTAGAAAAATAGTTGATGGCTTTAAAGGGTTATCATTTAGAGAGCTAATAACCCCAATTGTTTTGATTAAGTCACTATATGCTTTGGCTATTGCCTTTGGCGCTTGTTCTTGGCTTATATTTTGCAGGTGAGAATAGTCAAATGCGCTTTGGGAGATTGTTGTAACCTCTATAAGCTGATTGGTGTCACCTGTTAAGGAGTTGATACGGTTAGTAGGTATCCAGTTAAATATAAATCCGCGCATTAAACACTCCTTTGGGTGGATATAAATCGATCAATATTGTATACTAGTTGCTAATTAAATGATATAAGCTGGTTATGATGGTTAAAAAAGCTGGGTGTGTGAATGTCGCAAATGACCTAAATCTTGAGGTGGGTGGTGCTTCTGGCGCTTTTTGGGCGTGTACTAATGCAGTCGAGCTAACGCTTGCAATACTATGTATCAATAATTTTACAGAACAAAGTGCTGATGATTTTGCAAATTCCAATCCGGTTAAGATATGGACTGCCTTAAGCTTAATGTTCTCATTGGTTGCTTTGCTGCCTGCTATAACAGTATATGTTATTGAACATAATAAGGAAAAACATTCTGCATTAAGAGAAACGTCGCGATATAAAGCTACCGCACATATAAACACATTTAATTTAGATGTTTTTGGTTCAGCGGGTGCGCTGTGGTTTTGCTGTCATGCAGGTATAGATGAGCTGATTAAACTGGGTTTGTATGTTGCCAATAATGCAGAAGCACAAGGTTTTTATGAAAGTAAAATTCAACCTATATTACAATTGATAGGTATCATTGCAGCAATCGGCGGTTTTATATTAGGTGCAGTTGCAACGTATGGTATTGAAAAACAAACGACATCAAAGCCTAAGCGTTTTATTTTAAATGCTCATCGATTTGTTACACGTGTGCTAGGTGCACCAGGTGTGCCTTGGTTTAATGCTTATGTAGCTGGGCGGACTATTGTTGCTATGATTGCACAGCTCAGTGACTTAGGGTCTGAGTTCAATGCAACCAATAGCACAGATGGCATTGATCCATTAGCAGAAAATGGATGGAAAGCGGGTGCCTTATTAGCGTCTGTTGTCATGTTAATCATTGCAAGCTTTGTTCACTGTAGCACATCAAGAGCCTCTCAAAATCGTGAAGATGCAGGTGCCCCGTTGATGAATCCTATGGATAATGCTTAAAAAAACAAAAACGATATGCTTTATTAATTCAGTAACTCTGAGTAATCAATTTATAGCTAAAAAATATTTTATAAATCTTCATAAATAAGCTAGTTCTAGTAAAAATACGGTACTGGATATTTGAAATTCTTGGTAGGCTTTTGGGTTTCTCTACCACAAATTTAAAATATATGCGCTTATTTTAATAATGAGGCATTAAACTGATTATTCACTTTAACAAAGGTTGTGCATTTGCCTAAATATTTTAATTTAGAAGCGCCGACATAAGTACAAGTGGATCGCACGCCGCCTAAAATATCTAATACAGTTGCATTGACTGAGCCTTTAAAGGGTACCTCTAAAGTGCGACCTTCAGATGCGCGATAGTGGGCAACACCGCCGCTGTGTTTGTTCATCGCAGTATCAGAGCTCATGCCATAAAATTGAATAAAATCTTTTTTCTCGATAAGTGGTTCTAGCGTTTCTGGATCTAGCTGGTCAGAATGATAAATACGTTCGATAATTTCACCACCACCTTCTTGGTGACCAGCTAACATGCCGCCAAGCATTACGAAGTCAGCGCCAGCAGCAAAGGCTTTTGCGACATCACCCGGGCAGGTGCAACCGCCATCGCCAATGACATGGCCGCCTAAGCCATGGGCGGCATCAGCACATTCTAAAATAGCAGATAATTGTGGATAGCCAACACCGGTTTTAATGCGTGTCGTGCAAACAGAGCCTGGGCCAATGCCAACTTTCACCACATCAGCACCCGCTAAGATTAGTTCTTGCGTCATGTCCGCTGTCACCACATTACCAGCGATTAAGTTAATTTTCGGTAGGTCTTGACGAACGCGTTTAATAAAGTCAGCAAAATGCTCTGAGTAACCGTTAGCTACATCCACGCATACCCATTGCAAATCAAAGCTTTGAATAATTTTTTTGGCTTCTTCCCAGGCATCTAGTTTAGTGCCCACGCTGATAGCGGTTAAATGTTTAATTTGTTCTGCATCATCACCGTCTAATAGATTAGCCCAATCGCCAAAATCATTATGTTTGGTTAAACAGGTCATCATTTGATGTTTGGTTAGAGCGCTAGCCATGGTTGGCACACCAACGCCATCCATATTGGCAGCGATTACCGGCACGCCAGTCCAAGTATTGCCGCTATTTCTAAAGGTAAAAGTGCGCTCTAAAGAAACTTGTTTGCGAGAGCTTAAGGTGGATCGTTTAGGGCGGATCAATACATCTTTAAAATCCATTTTCTTGTCTTGCTCGATATTCATACAGATTCCTTGTGGGTAAAGTTGACGCAACTAGGCTATTATATATAATTAAGTACCATTATGAAATGATAGCAGGACGTTATGGCGCAGAAAGTTAAATTAAAAATATGTATAATGATTTTAAGCATATTCATTTGTGCTGTAAGTTTTGCTTTTCATGGTGAAGATAATGTACAAATAGCATTTAATGCTGATTGTGCGGCAAGCTTATTAAAGTGTTTAAATACAAATAGACCCGCGAAGAGTCACTGCCAAAATGATTTAGATCAATCACAAGTTTGTTTGCCATTAAGGTCATTGCCGGCTAATCGGTGGGTGCAGCAAGGTAATCTAAAAATAAAAAAAATACATAACTGGTTTTTATTAGAAAAAACGTATCAAGCAGATGGTCAGGTTGTTTATGCTATTTTAACAGCTGATAATCAATTGATATCGGTGAGTCATTGGTTGGATGCAAAAACTAAAAAAGATATTTTAATATTTAGTGCACCGACTATAAAAAAATTACTAAATAATTATACGTTATTAACTTTTAAAATAGCCAAGCGGCCATGTGTAGCTTGCGCAACCAAAGGGCAGATGCAATTGTCATTACATTTGAATGCGCAGGGTTGGACAAAAGCTACCATTTAACACCCATTTGCATGAAAAATTGGCTTATGGTGTTGATCTATTTTGCTTGTTGCTTGAGATGCCTTTATTTTGAGGAGTTTGAGGCGCCCTCGGTATGATTGAAATTGTTGGTTTTCATTTAGGTTTAAGAATGTTTCTATCTGTTTTATTTTATTGTTCCTAGCACTAACAGATGTGGGGCATGGAACCAATACAGGTCGTGGTATTTTTAGTCCATCCTGGTATACTGGCATGATCAAAAACAGCGATTTTAAAGGGCTTGCTATGGCTAATCACAAACCACGTTTATTAACCGGCGATACACCAACTGGGCAATTGCATTTAGGGCATTGGGTAGGTTCGGTGCAAAATCGTGTTGCTTTGCAAGATGAGTATGATTGTTATTTTTTATTGGCTAATTTGCATGCTTTTTCAACCAGAGCTGATCAGCCGAAATCAATTAGGCAATCTACTTTAGATATTGCTTTAGATTATTTAGCAGCGGGTATAGATCCGGCGAAATCAACTATTTTTGTGGAAAGTGAAATTCCAGCTATTTATGAAATGGCGTCACTATTTTCAATGCTAATTCCTTATAGTCGTCACATGCGCAATCCAACGATTAAAAGTGAAATTCGTGATAAAGGTTTGGGGGATCAATATAGTTTTGGTTTTCTATTATATCCGGTGTTACAGGTGGCTGATATTCTGGCGATGAAAGGTGAGATAGTACCGGTGGGTGAAGATCAAATTCCACACTTAGAATTAACGCGTGAAGTGGCGCGTAAGTTTAACCAAATGTATTGTGGTGTCGATTCGCATTTAGACGATAAGGATCATTTAAAAGCAGGTGGTTTATTTCCAATTCCAGAAGCGCTTATTGGTAAAACACGTCGTTTAGTTGGCACGGGTGCGCCGGATGACCAGGGTAAATTATTAAAGATGAGTAAGTCTTTGGGTAATGCTATTTTGTTAGGTGATGATGCTGATGCGGTCAAGCAAAAAATCATGAAAATGTATACAGATCCAAATCGTTTAAAAGCAACAGACCCAGGCACAGTTGAAAATAATCCGCTATGGATTTTTCATGATACTTTTACGCAAGATAAAGCATGGGTAGAAGATGCTAAAGCTCAATATCGTGCTGGTACTATCGGCGATGTGGCTTGTAAGAAAAAACTTATTGAATCAATTAATGATTTATTAGCACCAATGCATGAGCGTCGCGCACAATTTTCAGGTGATTTGCATCAAGTCGAACAAATCTTAAAACAAGGTAATGAAAAAGCTAATGATTTTGCCAATGATACGATGAAAGAAATTAAACAAGCGATCGATCAAGTTTTTTAATTAGATTAGTTAGGACAGGGATGTCTCTAGTGTGTGTTGAGGGTATTCCGTGTGCGTTTGAATTTATCTAAATATATTAACTCTATTAAAAAACTAAAGCATCTGGCCCCCATTGCTAGCACTGCCGCTGCTTTTACTTTTTATTGGTATTTGGTTGGTTTTATTAATTTTAAAACCAGTTATTTAAATAATGCGATTACAGCTGATTTTTTAAATTCCAGCTGTTTTGTTAACGGTAATTATTCTTTTAATAATACAGAATCTAATATAGATACGGCAGTATCTTTGTTACCAACCACGGCAGATTTTTTGGCAACTGTTTCTGCATCGCCATATTATTATATGTCTTATATGATTCCTAGTAATTGGAGTGATAAGAGAAATATAGAAACCATAAGAGCGCAATTTTATGCGGGTATGATATTATTACCGTTTGTAACTGCTGCATCGTTTTCATTATTATATTTTTTACCAGATATTTTATATCTGCCACTGTTTTCTTTAAAAGAAGACACTGTTTGTTTTTATAAAGATTTAGCAAGGAATCTATCTTGGACCACAATACCTATGTCAGCAAAGACTTGGTTGGAGCAATTTTTATTTGCAGGTAGTTTGATTCATAATACTTGGATACCATCGTTATGTGCTATGTTGGCTGGTTTAGTAATAATGCTATCGATGAAAAATGCAGGAGTGTCGTATTATTATATATTACTTTCCATAGTAGTAGAAATTATTGTGCTTGCCTCGCATGCATTGACCTATGGATTCAATAAAAAAATAAAATCATTAGGTTTGCATAAAGGCACTTCGTTTGAGCATATGTGTCAGCAAGTTAAAATAAGTTTAAAAGGTCTGTATGCTGTTGGTTTAACAGTGGGTTCTGAATTGGCTGTACAGATGTTTCCTGTTTATTTGGCCAATCAATTTAGTGTAAAAGCACCTAAAGTTATTTTGGAATCACAGCAAATATTTTATTTGGTTTATATATGGCAAGTTGCTACAAGTATACAAATGAGTATAGAGGTTTCTAATGCTAAGAAAAACCAACAAAAGTTAAAGAGTCCATTGGTTTATGCGCCATAGGTTCGCCCTTCCATGTGGGAGAGTCAAAGAGCGTAAACGTAGGCGATGCCGAGTTGCGCACGGTTTGGATCTGCGTTCCGACGCCCCGGCAGCTTTGCCTTGCTCCTTTCGACGTTCCGGAAAGTGCTCGCAGCGCTTATCCGGGATCCATGTCGTTCATCTTTAGCTCATCATCTAGCTTGTAAAAATCCCAAAGATTTTTATCCATAAGCTGTGAAGGTTTGATGCTTTGGCAGGCATGTAAAATATTGCTGGGCACTTTGTCATTATCATCGGCTAATTGTTTGATTAGCTTTTTAATTTGCACGCGTTTTAAGTTTTGTTGTGAACCGCAAAGGTTGCACGGAATAAGTGGGAATTTATTTTCTAACGCAAAAGCTTTTAAATCTTTTTCTTGGCAGTAGGCTAGCGGACGAATCACCATGGTTTTTTTGTCATCCGATAATAATTTTGGCGGCATGGATTTGATGGCACCGGCATAAAACATCGACATCAATAATGTTTCAATAATATCGTCACGATGATGGCCTAAGGCAACTTTATTATAGTTGTTATCTCTGGCAAATCTATAAATATTGCCGCGTCGCAATCTGGAGCACAAAGAGCAATAAGTTTTGTTTTCTTTTATTTTATCAATCACTACAGAATAGGTGTCGCGCGTTTCTATTGTGTATTCAAAACCATTATCTTTAAGCCATTGCTGCATATGGCTATCGTCCCAGCCGGGTTGCGATTGATCAAGCGTATAAGCATGAATGGTGAAATCACTGCGGCGTTTTTGTTGGTAATGTTTTAAAAGAGTTAAAAGCCCATAAGAGTCTTTTCCACCAGAAAGTCCAACTAAAATACGATCACCGGGCATAATCATGCGAAAGTCTGCAATGCCTTTGCTCATATGGTGATAAAGTTTTTTGCCTGTTTTTGAAAGTGTTAGCATATTTGGCCTTATTTTTTTCTAGAGGATTGTTTTATTTCTTGAATAATAAGTTGCTTTAGTTGTTTTTTCAATCTATGATTGCTGCTTAATATATATAAATGTAAATGGTATGGTTCTATGCGTATTCAAGATGTAGTTTCTTTTTTTATGGTTTGTTTGGGGCAGTGTCTTGCTCAGAATTCGTCAAACGCTGCAAAAGCTGCAAACAAGTCAATCGTTCAGGCTAACGATCAAGAGGAAATTGACTGGCCTGTGTGGGGACCTATGACGGGACTTATTGCAGGATTGGTTATACTTTGTGTGGTTATGTTAGTGTTTATGTTTAATGAGTCAGCAAGAAGAGCCTGTCATTGTGATGATGATACCAGTGAGCTTGAAGAAAGTTATGATCCAGACTCAGATTCAGACCCAGACCCAGACCCAGATCCAATACCAGTTGCAGTGCAAGTCGATGCTCAAGCTAATGATGGTGAGTTGGTAGGCGTTTTTTATGAAACTGGTGATGATGAGGAGGGGGTTGATTATTCTGATCTGCCTGTCGCCATCGCATCACCAACACCTTAATGCGCTTCTTGCTGGTTTGTTCAACATAGGGGTAAGACAGATCATGTGTTGCTTTTATTTTAAATTCAACCTATCATTGCTTTCTTATGTATAAATACAGATAGGTGGTTGTTATGATGTCTAAATTAAATGTTACTTCTAAATCTTTGCTGTTAATGATGATGTCACTAGCTGCTAAAGCACAAAGTACTTCCTCAGGTCGTGATTCCACTCCAGACTACAATACTGTTGTTTTTAGTGCTATAGGTGCTGCAGTTGTAGCTATAGCTACTATAGCTGCGTTTGCTACATGTATTGCGAATGGTGGCTGCACATGTTACTGTACTCGTTTTTATTTTAGACGACAAAATGAAAGTAATACAGGTCTTGAAATGGTGGATCAGGATTCTCCTGTGGGTGATGAGCAACCGGCTGATGTCATTAATCAAAATAAAGTCTAATTAAGAATTTATTTCAAATTAGAAAGAAATCGTGTGCAAGATCCATTTGGGCACAATGCTACTCTAATGGAAAGTGAAGTTCGAGACTCAGCTAGAATGAGTCTCGAAAAATCGAAATAATTTTGCTGGGGTATGTTTTTAGGCGGCTAGTGAAATATTTTTAATGCGCTTCTTGCCAATTATCACCAACGCCAACTTCTACGATTAATGGCACGCTCATCTTATAAGCACTTTCCATAGCTTGCTTGATGGCTATTTTAGTTTTTTCTAATTCACCATCAGGCACTTGGAAAACTAATTCATCGTGTACTTGCATAATCATTAAGGTTTTAGAATTATTTTCTTTTTGCCAGTTGTTAAAATTAATCATCGCTTGTTTGATAATGCCAGCAGCAGATCCTTGCAGTGGTGCATTAATAGCAGCGCGCTGTGCGCCTTGGGCGCGCATATGGTTTTTACTGTTGATTTCAGGCACGGCAATGCGGCGTTTAAATAAAGTTTCTACATAACCTTGCTCTTTGGCGACTTCATATGTTTTATCCATATAATTTTTAATACCAGGATAATTTGTAAAATAGGCGTCAATAAATTTCTGTGCCTCTGCTCGTTCAATGCCTAACTGTTTGGCTAAGCCAAAAGCAGACATGCCATACATTAAACCGAAGTTAACAGCTTTGGCATGGCGGCGCTGCTCGAAAGTAACCTCTTCAGGTGTGATGCCTAAAACAGTTGCTGCTGTATGGCGATGCACGTCTTGATTGGTAGAAAAAGCTTCGAGTAAATTAGGATCTTGTGACAAATCCGCCATAATGCGCAATTCAATTTGCGAATAGTCAGCAGCCACAATTTTGTGATTTTTAGGTGCTACAAAAGCTAAGCGAACTTCGCGACCACGTTCAGTACGAATAGGAATGTTTTGTAGGTTAGGGTTCATGGAAGCTAAGCGGCCAGTAGATGTGCCAGTTTCTAAATAAGTGGTATGCACGCGCTGTGTTTTTGGATTGACTTCTAAAGGCAGTTTATCTGTATAAGTAGATTTTAATTTGGCTAAAGATCTATATTGTAAAATAAGAGCAGGTAATTCATAAGTTAAAGCTAATTCGGTTAATACAGGTTCAGCTGTTGATGGCGCCCCTTTAGGTGTTTTTTTAATAATGGGCAATGCTAACTTTTCAAATAAAATATAGCCAATTTGTTTTGGTGATTCTATTTTAAACTCTTCTTCAGCTAGTTCATAAATGCGAGCAGTTAGCTCTTCAAGTTCTTTGGCAATCTTTTCGCTTTGTTTGTATAGTAACGTTGAATCTATTAATACACCATTGATTTCCATTTGTGCTAATATTTTTGCGATAGGCAAATCCATGGTTTCATATAAATGTTTAGCCATTTTTTTATCTGCAAAGCTTTTATTTAAAATAGGATGGAGTGCATGCACAATAGAGCAAGCGTGTGCTAAATGATGTTGGTCTGATTTTTGATGAGTTGGATCGATAAGCTCACTATCAGGTAACCAAAATTTAGCGCAAGCTTCTAAATCTGTTTTGCCAGTTAGTTCACGTAAAACGAAAGAGGCTAGCATGCTATCAAAAATATTATCTGGAGATGCTAAGTTTAAATGATGACAAAGTTTTATCAGTGTTTTTGCGTCAAAGGTAATCCATTGGATGTTTTTGTTTTGTAGTAGTTTATCAAGATTTTTTTGAATGGTTTGAAAAGTGAGTGCGCTTGTATTTAATAAGTCTGCTGCTGATAATTCAATTAAATAATTTTCTTCACCCGTTTGCAAGGCAATAGCGGTTAAATCACTTTTTAATGGATCTTTATGGCTGCCTTCCATCATAATACAAATATGTTTAGATTGATTTAAGCTGTCAAAGCAGTTTTGCCAATCTTGTTTGTTATTTATGAGATGAAAAGATAGTGCTGTTTCTTGTGTTGGCTTTTTATCAGCCTCATGGGTCGTTATGCTGCTGTCTTCATTGCCAAGCGCATTAAGCCAGCGTGTAAAATTAAGTTCTTTAAACATGCTGCGCAAAGCTTCGGTGTTTAGTGGTTTGTTTTGTAACTCTTCGGGCTGAAGGTCTAAGTCTAAATCACAGTCAATAGTGACGAGTCGTTTAGACATCGGTAGCTGATCAATATGCTCGCGTAAAGTCTTGCCAATTTTACCTTTGATTTCATTGGCATGTTCGCATACACCTTCTAGGGTATGATAAGCATTGAGCCATTTAGCTGCAGTTTTAGGGCCCACTTTAGGAATGCCAGGGATGTTATCAACTTTATCGCCCATCAGTGCTAAGTAATCGATTATTTGTTCAGGTGTAACGCCAAACTTTTCTTTAACGCCTTCAATATCCATATCTGTTTCAGTCATGGTATTAACCAGTGAAACTTTATCATTTACAAGTTGTGCCATATCTTTATCGCCAGTTGAAATAATGACATGCTCACCTTTCTCAGCAAATTGTTTGGCTAATGTTCCAATAATATCATCGGCCTCAATACCGACTTGTTTGATTAACGGCATGCCAAGTGCTTCAATATAATTATGAATATAAGGAATTTGGCTGGCTAAATCTTCGGCCATCGGTGGGCGATTGGCTTTATAATCTGGGAAATAATTATGACGCGTGGTTTTGCCTTTGCTATCAAACACCATAATAATATGATGGCCTTTATAGTCTTTTTGTAAGCGCCTCATCATATTAATCATACCATAAATGGCACCGGTTGCTTGGCCATTAGCATTGGTTAAATCGGGCATGGCGTGATAAGCGCGGAATAAATAAGACGACCCATCGACAATGACAACTGGTTTTTTGCTCATATTTTGTTTCTCAATTTTTGTGATCAGTTTTGATGATATAACTATATATTAATTTCACTTAAACTAAAATGGTAAATGATTGCATGAGTCAAAAAAGATACTTTAAGCTGTGCGCAATGTAACGATTGGATCAAGCTTGCTGGCTCTTAATGCGGGGTAAAAACCAGCGATTAAACCAACAATCACTGAAACAATGAAACCAATGAGTGGTGGTGTTGGATAAATAGCAAAAGACCAGTGGGCAAAATCCGCAATCACATAGGAAATTAAAATTCCCAGTGCAACACCCAATATACCACCTAGCACAGTTTGAATCACAGATTCCAATAAAAACATAAATAAGATATTTTTTTGTGTGGCGCCTACAGCAATGCGAATGCCAATTTCTTGTCGACGTTCCATCACTGACATCAGCATAACATTCATTACGCCAATACCGCCAACGAGTAAAGCAATACCACCAATCATGCCAAGCATCCAAGTAAAAGTTTGTCGCTGTTTGCCCATCACGCTTAAAATTTGCGTAGGGCTCATAAAATAAATTTGTTTGCTGGGCATCATCACTGAAAGTTTGTTTTTAATGGCTGTTTGTAATGTTTTAAAATCAGCGCCCTGCGTGGTGCGCATTAGAATATTTCTAATGGTTGCATTTTTGCTTATTTCATAGGTGTTTTCTAAGGGGATGATAATGCTTTGATCTAAGTTAGCTGTCACAAAAAAGTTAGGTTGTACATGATTAAGCACACCAACAACAGTCGCATATTCACTACCTGCTTGAATTTGTATACCAATAGGGTCGATCACCCCAAATGATTTTAGTTTAGTAGCTAAGCCAGAGCCAATAACACAAAAATTTCTACCATTATCAAAAGGTGTAATTTGTCTGCCTTGTTTAATGCTAAGGTTGAGTGTTTTAGAAAAGGTGTTGGTTATGCCTACGATTTCGGCATTTAAATTGTGAGTATTGTAGCTAGACGTTCCAAAAGTGCTTATATAGGGTGCTATTAATTTTATGTTAGGGCTAGCCGTTTTTAATTCTGGAATATCAGATAGTAAAAATTGGCGGCTTTGTGAGGGGTCAGCACTGCTAGATTTGTCATTAATAGTAATGGCCAATAAATTGGTACCTAAGGTTTTAAATTGGGATAAAGCATTGTTAGTTGCCAGTTCGCCACCAGTTAATAAGGCTACTACCGAAGCGGTACCTACTAAAATGCCGATCATCGCCAAGATGCCACGCACTTTATGGTGCCATAAATTTGTAAGTGCTAATTGGCAATAAGAGACAATCGTTCTCATGATTGGCCCCCTCTAATTGAATCAATTTTTCCATCTTGAATGTGAATTTGTTTAGGAAAAGCAGCGGCTACATCTAGATCATGTGTAATGGTTATAATAGTACATTGGTGATCTTTATTTAAATCTAGTAATAACTTTAAAATATCTTTACCCGTTTTGGTATCTAAAGCGCCGGTGGGTTCATCGGCTAAAATTATTTTAGGGTTGGTTACCAGTGCGCGTGCAATGGCCACGCGTTGCTTTTGCCCCCCCGATAAGTTATTAGCTTTATTATGCATGAATTTTTTTAGGCCCACTTTATCCAAACATTCGGTTGCCATGGCAATTTGTTTGTCTTTAGAGATGGGTGGCGCATACATTAACGGTAATAGTACATTATCTAATGCAGTTAGTTTAGGTAAGAGAAAAAAAGATTGGAATACAAAGCCAATCGCAAGATTTCGAATAAGCGCTTTTTCATTAGCACTTAAATGGCTAACAGGTTCTTCGTTTAATTTGTAAATGCCATCGGTTGGTTTATCCAATAGTCCCATAATATGCATCATGGTTGATTTACCAGAACCGGAAGGTCCAGTTATCGCAACGGCTTCATCTTTTAAAATAGTTAATGATACATTATCGAGTGCAGCGAGTTGCTGGTTGCCCATCGTATACATTTTTGAAATATTTTCAAACTCAATGATTGGGGACGACAACTTTATCTCCCGCTTTAAGGCCGCTTATAATGGTTGCAGTTGAAATTAAAGTGGTGCCCACCGTCACTGGTTGTGCTACCGTCAGGCCCTGTTGATTTATTTTATGCACGATGGTTTGGCCGTTTTGAATAGAAAGGGCGTTAATAGGCACACTAATTTCAGGCTTAGTAATAATAGGTACATCAATTTTTGTGCTCATGCCAATATCAATTTTTCTCGCTTGAGCCGCAGTAACATGCGGTATTTTTGCAGAAACCCCAAATTGAGCCATGGTGCTGCTAGAATCAGATGTATTTGCTTGGAAAGCGACAGCGCTAACGCGGCCAATTAATGTTGTATGTGGAAAAGCAGGGCCTGTCACTAAAACTTTTTGGCCTATTTTAAATTGGTGGATATCCACTTCGCTCACATTAAAGCGTGTAGAAAAACCATTTAAGTCACCCACCGATAGTAACAATTGTTTTTGTTTGATGTCACCACCCACAGCAACTTTGTTATTGTTATCATCGCTGCTATTACTGTTGTTGTTTGAGCTGGGCAATGGATGTAAAGCAACGCCATTATATTTTGAATAGACAGAAATATTTTTAAATTTCTTGTTAAGTTCTTTGGTAACTTTTTTTACATCACGCAAAGTTAAGCCTTCAAGTGTTTTAATGTCTATGCCTAGCAGTTGGGTTGTTTTTATTAAAGTGTGTTTGCTCGTGTTTAAGGCTAAAATGCTATTATTATAAGCTGAGCGTGCTGTGGTCACCGCATTTTGTGTTTCTACACCAGCATTATATAAAGACATGGCATCAGTATAATCATTACCAGCAGTTTCCATGGCATCTTTTTGTTTTATATAATCGGACAACTGTTTTTGATAATTGTCAGCTAATTCATCGGCGCTAATGGTTGCAATCAGCTGGCCTTTTTTAACGGGGTCACCATAGGTAAAGCCTAATTTGGAAATATTGCCAGCCACAGGGCTTAGGATAGAAAAAACAGAAATGGGTGCAATCTTGCCTTTATAATAAAGGTGCAAAGTTTGTGAGGCAGGTTTAACGGTAATAATTGTCGAAGCTTGCGCAGCCTGTTTAGCATTTCCCGCGCCTTGTTTATGGCAGGCGCTTAATAAAAATGTGCTAGATAAAATGCATAAACTAGATAATGAAATGATCAATTTTTTCATGATACACTCTTAATATGTATTGGTTTTAATGAAATATTCCAGCTGGAAAGTACGGTGCCGATATTAGTTTGAAAGGCTTCTAAATCATCCCATAAACTATTTTTGCTAGTCAATAAATCATTGCGGGTTTGGGTTAAAGTTTGTTTGGCTGTTGATAATTGAAAAAGATTTATTTTTCCAGCTTGGAACTGTGCGGTTTGTTGTTTAACGGTTTCTTCGTTTAACGCTAGAGTTTGGTTGGCTAGTCCCCAAGACACTTGTGCTTTTTGCAAGGCGTTATAGTTTAAAGTGGTTTGGCTTACCACAGAATTGCGTACTGTTGTTAAGGCCTGTTGATCTTTAATAACTGTAATGCGTGCTGCAATAATATTATATTTATTTTGCACGTTATCAATCGGTATGCCCCAAGTTATGGTATTAGTAACATGCGGGCCAGGTGTGTTGCCACCTAATGTGCCGGTTGCTTCATAAGATAATTGTGGTTTGGCTGCGTTTCTATTGATAACCAGTTGTCGTTTTGCTTGTTTTAAAGTGATTTGTGCTTGGCGATAAGCTGTGCTGCGTGTTAGCGCCATTTTAATGGCTTTAGTTAATGAAACCATATGCACGTGCGGTAAAGGTATATTATCAGAAATATGAATTTTTACAGCAGGGTCTAGGCCTAAAATTTCACTTAAGCTAGCGCGGTCAGTTTGAATTTGTTGTTGATCGGTAACCACATTGCTTTTGCTGGTGGCAATATTTAATTTAGATTGGTTAACATCAAATTGTGTGCCACGTCCTAGTTTTAATTTAAGTTTGGCATCTTTAAGTTGTTCTAAATAAGAATCTAAACTGGCACGCTCAATCACTAATGATAATTTTGATAAAGCTAGTTCGCGATAGGCTTGGGTGGTTTTATGAATAATATCGACGATATTATCTTTATAAGTCATTTGGGCGATGATTTCATTTTCTTGTGCGGTCCAAAGTGGATCCATATTGGCAACATAAGAATTGCCAGCCCATAATTCTTTTTTTACATCTAGATTCATGCTGCCACTAGTAGGGTCATAGCTAAGTGAACCTGTAACGCCCAGGGGTGATTGGTCAATGCTAGCAGAAATAGGGCTGACGGTTGATGTGGCGTGCGTGCCACTATTTGCTGTAAAGATGCCGCCCAATGTGAAATGTGGCATATATTGGTTGCGCGCAAGTATTAAAGCATATTTATCGGTAACGCGATCCAGCTCAGCTGAGATAAGATCAGGGTTATTACGCAGCGCTAAAAACACCGCATCGCGCATAGTCATTGTCGTGCCAATGGTATGGGTTGATTTGGGTGCTGGTAAGCTTATCGGTTGGCTAAGTGTTGGCGCAGCAACTGCTAAGGCTAGGGCGCTTAAGCTCAGCCTTTTCAAGCAACTTGTAATGCACTGTTTTATCACGCGCAAACCTTGAAGAAAAGATACTTAAGTATAGCAAATGCACAGCGCTGCGGGTAGTCCCAAAATGTACCACCCCGAACACAGCAGCGAGTCGGGATGATATGCATTTTATAGTTCTAGTGTTGTTTGCTTTTCTATTGGAGCTGTTGTGCTTGGGTTGCTTTTTACAACTGTGGATTCAGCGAGTGTTAATTCATTTGAATCTAAACAGTCTCTGGCAAGTGTTTTCTCGTTGCTGTCTTCAGCTGGCATCAGACCACTCACTGTTTTTTGAAAACAGCAGCACCCAGGGACACGTTTATCGTCAGTTTTACTATAAAGCGTGTCGGTATCATCAGCTCCGCGAAGGTTGCCTACCTCGTCATCATTTACAGGCTTAGATGTAATTGTTCCAGCGGTGATTGTTTTTGTATTGGCTTTCTCATTGGTTGTTACAGTGCAGTTGTTTACAGACACGGAATACCATTGTTGGCGAGTTTGTGGTTGTTGTGTATCTACTAATTTTTCTGCTAGGTCGCTGTTTTTAGTTTCAGTGTTTTCTTCTGTTGCTTCAGTAGTTTCTTCAACCTCTTTCGAGATGTAAAATACTATATCGGTTGCTTCTGTTTCTCTCATTATAGTCTCCTGTAAAGTGAATATTGAGACAGCAGTATAGCAATGAGCGCGCAAATGTCCATCCCGCTCTTTTAGTGGCTATTGGAGGTGGTTTTTATTTGAGGTTTGTTGGTTAAGTCGCCAAGTCCGAGAGTGATAGTTTACGACGCAGTTCCATTGAAACTTTTTGAGCTGTGCCTATGGTGTCAAAATCAACATGAAATAAGATTCTTGGGTCAATATAGTTGCTATCTTCAGGGTTTTGTTCTTCGAGGCCAGGAGTGGTTTTTTTGAGGCAGCCACAATAAGAAGGCACAATCTTATTTTCATTGTAAACGTAGAGAGTATCAGCAAGTCTACAGGTCCCAATATGTCCAGGCATGTTTCTGTCTGTATGGAAAACTTGAACTGTCGCTGTAACTTTATCCTCACCTTCATTATACGCAGTAACAATTACATGATACCAAGCCATTGTACTGGGTTCTGTCTGCAGTTCGTTTAACTCAGAGTAGTCTGATGTTTGTGTTTGTTCCAACTGTGCTACATAAAATTCTGACATAGTCATTGCTCCTATAGATTAAAAAATGTGTATTGGCAGTATAGCAATGAGCACGTAAATGTCCATTACGCTCTTTTAGTGCTTATTGGAGGTGGTTTAATTTATCTAGCAAGCTACCCTTTCTGGGAGCAAGACATTTAGTTCTTAATAGGAATGACTATAAAATCACCGTCACTCAAGCATGCAATGGCATTAACTTTGGGTGACGGTGTAGTTTTTTGTTAAGCAGCTGTTGAGCGGGGAGCTAACGTCTTATTTTGTTTAGAAAAACTAATGTTTTGGGGCGCATAAGACTCATTTACTGTAAAATCAATGTGACCTAAGATTTCTGGGTCAATTTCATTTTCGTCTGGTGTGGTTAGCTGGCGAGCCATGGTTGTAAAGCAGCAACAAGTTTTCTGTTTTTGATTTGTTATGGCATAGATTGTATTAAGCAGATAATGATCTGTATTAATACTTTCTGAGGGGCTATGCTTAGAGAACGAAACTTCTGCAGTTATCTCGCCCTCATTGTCTTTATATTTATCAACCAATAGCAAAAACCAAGCCTCTTTTTTGCCATCTGCTTCAGATTCAACTAATGGGCTTTTTAGGCTGTTTGTTGGTTGTAATGCGTTATTTGATACTAATCTTTTCACATAATATGTTTTTGACATGATTGCTACCTATAGTTGTTAATATAAAGCAGTATTATAGCATTTGGGACGCAAAAGTTCACTATAGCTCTATTAGTGGTATTTGTTGGGATTTGGTTCTTAATAGCTTTTTCAGTAGTTGGCTGTGGACCCCGGTTTGCAAGGCAAGACAGGGGTCCATTCGTGCTAAAATGACTAAACCTTCTGATAACTCTCTTTAAGAAAGCACCAAGCAATCAAGCTCACTACAATGCAAAGTGGTAACGTAATTAAAGCATGATGAAAATCTAAGGAAGAATAAACGGGCACGCCGTTTTTAAAGGCATGATTCCAAGTCTTTTCAATGAGCGCACCAATAATAGGTTGTAATAACGCGCCTATTATCACCGAAGCCATATTAGCAAAGCTCATGGATGTGCCAGACACGTTCGATGGCACTTGCTCGCAAGCCACTGCATAGGCTGTCGCTACGGCTACATTACTGGCGCCATAGCAAAAGAGCAAAACAGCAATGCCCCAAACTGGTATGCCTGGTATATATAAAATCACGGTCATTAAAATTAAACTGCAGAGCGCTGAGAAAAACATAATTGGTTTACGCTTTTGAATGCGATCAGAAAGCCAGCCTGCTAGCGGGCTGCTGATAGCAAAACCGATAAAGATGCCGCCAATCATGGTGCCAGCAGTGGCCATGCTTAAGCCATAAGTGGCATGTAAATATGAAGCGCCCCAAAGTTCGGCAAAAGCAGCCGTTGGTGCATAAAGAAACCCAACAAAAATACCGTTAATCCAACATTGACCCGTAGATAAGACGGCAATTAAAGAGCGCCATAAGTTTTTAAAAGTCGATTGCTGGTGATTATGGTTATCTTCTGGCCAGTTGGGTACGTTGGGGTTATCAGAAACCATAAAGCCAATGAGCAGGGCTAAAATAATTAAAAAGATACCGATGCAAACCATCGAATAGCGCCAACCTGAGTGCTCCACTAAAAAGCCAACGGGGCCTTCGCCGACTGCAGCACCAATCATACCTAACGCTTGGGTAGCGCCAGCCATCATGCCAAAGCGGCTTTGTGGAAACCAATTGCTGGCTAATTTTAAGGCGCCAACAAAAGCAAATGCTGCAGAAAAGCCCATTAAAAAGCGGGCAATATTGGCTATCCATAAGGCGTGGGATACGGCAAAGAGTAAACAAGCAAGGCCGCATATGCCAGCCATTAAGGTTAATAGTTTGTGCGGGCCATAATGATCAATGAGCGTGCCGACAGGCAGTTGCATGCATACGTATGCGTAATAAAAGAAGGCTGATAAGCTGCCAAGCGCCATCGCATTAATGTGGAAATCACGAATAAGTTGCAGCGCCATAACACTGGGCGCAACGCGAGCGAAATACTCAGCAAAAAAGAAGCTTGCTGCTAGCGCCCATACAATATAAGCGCGCGAGGATACTTTTTGTTTCATAATTGGCCAGTGGTGGGTATTTGCAAATTATCTTCGCAGATGAGAGGTGTAAAAGCAACTAAATCAATTTTCTGTTAATATTTCATATATGACTATTCAAGATAACTTATTACATATTCAAGCAGCAATGAAACAAGTTTGCCAGCAATCTGAGCGTGGCAACGACCTTGTGCAGCTATTAGCAGTCACTAAAAAGGCCAGCTTAGATCAGCTAAAGGTATTGGTGAATTTGGGGCAAAGGCATTTCGGTGAAAATCGTTTAGATCATTTAACAGAAATGGCGACTGCTTTGGCGGATAAAAATATTGTCTGGCATTTTATTGGTCATTTGCAGCGTAATAAAGTTAAAGAAGTTTTGCAATGCTGCTCGTGGGTGCAGTCGGTCGATTCCATAAGATTAGTAGATAAATTACAGCAAGTAGCGCAAGCAAATAATAGGCCGCTGAATATACTTATTCAGCTTAATATTAGCGGCGAGCAACAAAAAACGGGTTTGGCTATAGAGGCATTAAATGAAATGGTTGAAAAGGCGCTGCAGTGTTCGCATCTTAATTTGCGTGGCTTAATGTGTATGGCACCGTTGAGTGATGATCCAGAAATGAGTAGGTCAATTTTTACCAAATGCGCCAAGATATTTGAGCAGATTAAGCAGCAATATAATTTAGGTGATCATTTTGATACGCTTTCAATGGGTATGTCTAACGATTTCACAGTGGCCATAGCTTGTGGCGCCACGCAAATTAGAATTGGCTCAGCCATCATCCGGTGATATGATAGTAGGCTGATGAAAACCTTTGTGGGTACTTTATGTTTACAAATCGTTCGTTCCAGTGCGTGCTAATTATTTCAGCATTAGCCGCTGTCGCTGCTGCTATATTTTTGCAGCATTATTTTCAGTTATTGCCTTGTCCGCTATGTATTTTCCAGCGCATAGCTTACATTTTAGTGGCAGTTGGTGCGCTGATCGCTTGTTTAGGTTATAACTGCGTATATGCGCGTTTAACCGGCTGGATCTTTGGTTTGTTATTTGCATTGGCAGGTTTTGGAATGGCTTTGCGCCAAGTATGGTTGCAGCATTTACCGCCAGGTTCAATTACCACTTGTGTGCCTGGTTTAAATTATTTATATGGCACTTTTTCTTGGTTTAAAGCAACCATGTTAGTGTTTCAAGGTACATCTGATTGCGCGCAAGTGACTTGGCGCTTGTTGGGTTTAAGCATGGCAGCTTGGTCTGCTATTTGTTTTGGGCTTTTTATTATCATATTTATTTTAAGTTTAATGGGTAATAGAAAAGAAAAAGATCTTACATAAATTTTTTATCTCTTAGGGAAGAGCATGGCTAAATTACATTTTTATTACGCTGCAATGAATGCAGGTAAATCAACAACATTATTACAATCTGATCATAACTATAAAGAACGGGGTATGGATACACTATTATATACACCTGCGGTGGATGATCGATATGGTGTCGGTAAAATTGCGACTCGTTTGGGTATTCAAGCGGATGCCGTTGCTTTTGAAAAAGATTTTGATTTATATGCCAATACTAAGCTAGCGCTTGCTAAGAATAATAATATAGCTTGTATTTTAATAGATGAGGCCCAGTTTCTAACCAAGCAACAAGTGCGTCAATTATGCCTTATTGCAGATGAGCTCAATAAGCCGGTCTTAGCTTATGGCTTACGAACCGACTATAAGGGCGAACCTTTTGAAGGTAGTATGTATTTATTGGCGTGGTCAGATATTTTAATTGAACTGAAAACTATTTGTCATTGTGGCAGTAAAGCAACAATGAATATGCGTATAGATGAAAACGGCATGCAAGTTAAAGAAGGTGATCAAGTTTTTATTGGTGGTAATGAAAGTTTTATTGCTACTTGTCGCAAGCATTATTATTTAGGCCAAGGTCAATCTGATAATGAGCGGGCGCGCAATAAAATCAAAACGATTGCTCAAGAAGAGGTTGCTGTATGCTAGCGTTTAAAAAAACTTTAGTAGGGGCAGGCCTTTGTGTTTTGGTGGCATTTGTTTATGCAAACCCACAGGCGTCACAAGCCTTGCCAACAACATTATCTGTTCCTGGTGGGCCTGTTTATCAACTAAAAACAATTGCTTGCCCTAAGCCTAGTGAGTTAGTTAAAGATAGCCAAGCAACGCGTTGGTCTGCTTTGGGCTTGTGGTATGGTACAAATCATTCTTTGGCGACTAAGGTGACTACTTTTTTAGGTGCGCAATGGCAAGGTATTAACTTGGGGCAACCTTTTTGTATTTATCGTGGCACGCCCGCTGGTACGTTTGATATTGTCCTGGCTTATCATACGTTTGCAATAACACCGAGAGCTGGTCGTTGGCAAGGCAATGCGCACAAAAATTTATTTAAGTGTTTTTCGCATAATGCAACAGATTGTTTGTTTCAAGTGCGAATTAAGCCTAAAGAGCTTACAGTGGATCAACAATTAAATCAGATAAAACCAGGAAGTGATTCTGATGATTTAAGTAATCAAGGTTTTTAAATGAAAAAAATATTAGGTTTAGTGTTGGCTGTTTTCGCAATGCTGTGGGTGGCTTGTACGACGATTGTCGAATCCATTTGTATATTGGTTTTATATGGCATTGGTTTTTTATTGCCTCGGTTTATGCGCTTAAAGATAACACGGTTTCTGTCAAATGCGCCTTATTATTGGGTAACACTTAATCGTCCTATATTAAATGTTTTGGGGGCGAAGCACTGGGCAAAAAAATTTCCGCAAGGCTTAGATCCGCAAGGTATTTATTTAATTATTGCTAATCATCAATCTTGGTCAGATATTTTGGTTCTATCTACGGTGTTGAACAGGAAGACAACGCCTATCAAGTTTTTTATGAAAAAAGAATTGAAATGGCAGTTGCCTATTATTGGTTTGGCCTGTAAGGCGGTTGGTTTTCCAATGTTGTCTAGGCATACAAAAGCAGAAATTAAAAAAAATCCTAAGCTTAAAAATAAAGATAAGCAATCAACTGTCGAGGCATGTGAATTTGTAAAAAAACACCCAGCCTCTTTAATTATTTTTCCGGAGGGCTCGCGCTTAACAGTGGCGAAACTGGCGAAACAACTCGGTAGTTATAAAAATTTATTAAAGCCAAAAGCGGGTGGCGCAGCAATGAGTATTAATGGCATTGATGAAAGTTTAAAAGGTGTTATCGATGTAACTATTGATTATGGTGAGTGTGGCAAGACGCTTTCTTTTTGGAAGTTTTTAGAGGGTCGCTATAAAAATATTTCTGTTGATATTAAGTTGCTGTCTATTGATGATAGCCTTAAGGGTGATTATGAAAAAGATAGGATTTATCGCAAGCATATTCAAGCTTGGCTAAGTGAAAGATGGCGTATTAAAGATGAAATTTTATCTAAGGGTGGTGTGAGTGAGTGATTATCGATCTATTGCAAATTTAAGATTGGCGACGCGTGAAAGCCCAATGGCTATGCAGCAAGCAGAGTTTGTGAAGGCGCTTATTTTAAAACAATTTCCTCATTGCCAAATAGATTTTGTGCCTATGACTACTTTGGGTGACGAATGTTTGGATAGGCCGATTCAGCAAATAGATAATAAATCTGTTTTTGTGAAAACTATCGAAAGTGCCTTGTTGAATAACCAGGCTGATTTTGCAGTGCATTGTGTTAAAGATATGTCGGTTTATCCTATTCCAGGGTTGGTTAATGCTGCATTATTAAAGCGTGATGATCCTAGGGATGCGCTATTATCTTGCCAAGGACATACGTTAGAAACATTGCCACAAGGTGCCATGGTAGGCACCGGAAGCCCGCGTCGTATTGCTCAAATAAAAAGAACACGACCAGATTTGCAGTTCACACCAATACGCGGGAATGTGAATACACGTATCAAAAAATTAGAAAGTGGTGATGTTGATGCGCTAATGCTTTCTTATTGTGGTTTGTTAAGAATTAATAAGTTGGATTATATTACCCAGCTGTTTGATCCTAGTGAGTTTGTTTCAGCTGTGGGTCAGGGGACGTTATGTATTCAATGTCGCGAGGGCGATCAGGATATTCAAAAGTTACTGCGTCATTTGCATGATGTGCCAACGACTGTTGCTATAGCGGCAGAGCAAGCTTTGGTGCATCGCTTAAATGGTGATTGTCATACACCAATCGGTGTTTATGCGCGGATTGATGAAGGTCAGTTGCATTTAGATGCTTGTATTGGCGATGATAAAACAGGTGCGGTGATTTATACCAAAGCACAAGGGCCAGTTGATAATGCACAGAGAATTGGTATAGCAGCTGCAGATGATCTTATTGCTAAGGGTGCAAACCATATAGTTAGCGAAGACTAAGTTGTCGTAAGTATGCTAGAGCTCGATGCCCCAAAAATGACGTATTAACTAGAACTCGACACCACGGAAATGACGTAGTCATTATCTGGGGTCCATAAGCAAATAAAACTATGCAGATACTAATTACACGACCAAAAGCGCAAGCTCAATCACTAAAAAGAATTTGTGATCATTTGTGTTTAAAGCCTGTTTTGCTGCCATGTGTTGAAATTCAATCAGATATCAAAAATAACATGTTTGGTAAGGCTGTTCACCAGTTTGGTGAAACTGATATGGTGATTGTGGTGAGTGCTAATGCCGCAAAAATTGCCGTGTCACACTGGCCATCATGCGAGCAACAACCTTTGGTGCTGGCTATTGGTCCTGCGACAGCACAACAGATAACAAATTTAGGTGGCCAAGTTGATGCAATAGCTAGCCCACCAGATTCTACTGGTTTGTTGTCGCTGCCATGCTTACAAGCCGAGCAGGTTGAAAATAAAAAAATCACTCTATTTTGTGGGCGTAATCCCAAGCTTTTGTTAAAAGAAACTTTGGAAAATCGCGGTGCTAAAGTGAGTTTAGCTTATTGCTATGAACGTATTTGCCCGGTGCCATTAACCAAAGAAGGTTGGCTATCTAAAGTTAAAATGATTGAGCCATTTATTGTAATTAGCACCAGTGTATCATTGCTGGAAAATTTAGTTTTTATGGTGCCAACAGAATATCTACGCTTATTAGAATCAATGCCACTCATTGTTATCAGTGCAGCGATGGTAGATAAAGCAAAAGAGCTGGGTTTTTCGCATATTGTTCAAGCTGACAATGCAACAGTTGATGCGATAGAACAGGCTTTATTGGGTGTATTAGCAGGGCAAAAGTAAAAAAGAAGATAGCCTTTTTGTTTTTAATGCCGTAATATTTAAGCATTATCTGGTTTTACACAACAAGGATTGTTTTATGACAACCGCCACGACTTCTAAAAAAAATCAACAGTCTGATGACAAAAATCAATTGCCACCATCGTCGCATTCTTTTTTGCTTTGGTTTGTTTTGCTTATTGCTGTTGCAGCTTGTGCGGCTAGTGGTTATTTATTATGGAGCCAGCAAAAGCAAGCGTCTTCGTTGCAGTTAAATCAAAATCAAATAAAAGCTTTAGAAAGCCAAAGTACACAGGTGCAAAGTAGTTTGCAGGCGCAGTTACAAACAGCATTGGATCAAAATAAGCAGACCATTCAAAATGAGTTAACTAAGTTTGCTTTAGATGCGAACCAGGCTAATAAAAAGATCGCTCTTAGTAGTGCGGCTTATTTGGTTCGCATGGCTAATTTGGCTTTAATTATTAATCAAGATCCTAAGGTTGCAACGCAATTTTTAGATTTGGCGCAGATGCGTTTGAAAAACATGCCAGCTTTAGAATCATTGCGTGTGAACATTACCAATGCTAAGGAGCAATTAATTCAGGTGCCTGATTTAGATATTGACGGTATTTTAATGCAGTTAGGTGCTCTTAAAAAAGTGGTTATGCATATACCTGTCACACCGAAAATGCCGGTGACTGATAAAGCCGGTGTCAAATCTGATGCCACAGCAAAAACTGAGCAAAGCAAAGTGAGTGCTAATTGGAAAACTTTATGGTCTTGGTTGCAACGATTTATGATTATCACACATCATGAAAGTGATCCTAATGTGCTGCCAACCCCTGAGCATTTGCAAAGTGTGCAAGATAGTGTGTATCTTGGTTTGTCGACAGCGCAGTGGGCAGTATTGCATAAAAACACACAAGTGTATGCGCATGCATTAAACGCTGCAATGACACAATTAAAATCTATTGAGCAGAATGATCCTAGGATGGTTGATCAGCTGCTTGCGCAGTTGCAAAAATTATCTAACATAAGTGTTGATCCGCATTATCCAAATTTAGATGATTTAATGAATCAAATAGTAACCCTGCAAGATCAAGCTACTGCTATGCCTACAGCTAAAGTGCAGCCTAAAAAAACCACTAAAACAACGGTTTTAGAAACTAAGCCTAATAGGCCAGCTTATTCAGAAAATAAAACAAGTAGCAATAATAAAAAAGATGCCAAGAATGTTAAGCCTACTGCGCAGGAGGTTATGGTCTAATGAAAACTTTAATCATTTGGTTGCTAATTTTATTATGTGTTACGGGTGTGATTTACGCTATGCACCTAGATGCAGGTTATGTATTAATTGCTTATCATCACACAACGATTCAGATGACGCTGTGGTCTGGTTTATTGGCGTTGATTGTTGGTTTGCTAGTTATAAGTATTGTTTGGAATGTCATTACAGGTATTATTGGTTTGCCTGGTTATTTTAAGAAGCGACATGCTAAATCAATGGCTGTTAAGTCTCAGGCTCTATTAAATAAAGCACTAATATATTCAGTGAAAGGCAACTTTAATGAAGCTGTGAAAGATTTTAAAAAAGGTGCTAAATATCAAGATAAATCACTTATTAATTATTTGGGTGGTGCTTATGCTTTGCAAATGTCTGGCAGATCTGAAGAAAGTAATGCTTTATTGGCGAAAGCATTGAAGAGCTTGCCGGATGATCGTGAAACAATTTGTTTTGTGCAGGCGCAGCTTTATTTAACTAATCAGTGTTTTGCTAAAGCTTTGCAGGCACTAGAAACTGTGGCTGATAAAAATAAAAAGCAAGATTTGTGGGTTATGTTAGCGATGCGTTGCTATATTGGTTTGGCGCAGTGGCAAAAAGCATATTCACTTTATCATGTCTTTGCAAAATTAGTAGAAGTTAGGTCAGGTGAAAAACAGTCGGTATTACAATCTATTATTATCGGTTGTGTCAGTGTTTATGCTGCTGAAGATTTAAATGCTTTTTGGTCTTCGTTGCCGAAAGTAGAAAAACAAAAAGAAGCTTATGTTTGGTTATTGGCTGATCGCTATATCGACGATAAGCAGTATCAAGCTGCGGCAGAGTTGATTATGCATCAATTGAAATCAGATTGCTCAGAAGATTTATGGGAACTGTTGATTAGTTGTGTTCCAGATCAGGCACATAAAATATATCATTTTGCGCAAAAACAAATGAAGTATCATCAAGATAAATGGTATATCCCTTATTGTGCAGCGATGGCTGTGCTTGAAGAAGGTGACATGAATCAGGCTAAAGATTATTTAACACAGAGTATTTCAATTAAATCAACGGAGACTGCATTGCTATCTTTGGCTAGTATTTACAATCAACAAGGTTTAGAGCAAGAGTTTCAAGAAGTATGCTTGCAGTTGCTGGCTTTAAGTTGAGAGCTGCTTACTTCGCCAGTTTGCTTCAAAGCTTTGATGGTAGGGTAGGTAGCCTGATACCAATTGGCAAAAGATTATAAATTTGTTAAAATACGTTAAGTAAAAAAAATAATGCATAGAGGAATGAAATGCCAGTTGTTGATATTTTACAATACCCAGATTCACGTTTACGCTTAAAGGGTAAAAAAGTTACCGACTTCGGTGATGCTTTTCAACAGATCGTTGATAATATGTTTGAAACGCATTATGCAGCAGAAAACTGTGCTGCTTTGGCGGCTACTCAGCTGGATATTCCAAATCCACCTTATGTGACGGTTATCGATTTTTCTGAGAAAAAAGATCAGCCGCTTTGTTTGGTGAATGCAGAAATCGTTGAGCGTGATGGTGAAACTAATGAACCTGAAGGTTGCATGTCAGTTGTTATCGGCTATGAAAAAGTTAAGCGTGCTGAAAAAATTAAAGTCAATTATCAAGATCGCCATGGCAACCCGCAAACCATGGAAGCCGATGGCTTTATGGCTAAATGCATTCAACACGAGCTAGATCACTTAGAAGGCTTTTTGTTTGTTGATAAAATATCAAAGCTTAAAAAAGATCGTATTAGCAAGCGCATTGAAAAACATCGCCGCATCAAAAAACCATAAATACTATTTTGCCAAAACAATAGTTAAGGGTGAAGTGCTTCTGCCATAGTTACAGCTTGTGAAATAACCATGCGTGCTGTAAAGCTCTTTCGCTCATCTTCTGGAATATGGTTTAAAGTATTCATAACTGCAGTTTTTTTAAGTTGTCTTATATTTTGAGCTGGGTATGTTGATGTATTGAGTGGTTCATCTCGCAGAAGATTTTTGAGATCTTCTAAAACTATTACGCTGGAATGAGCTGCGTTTACTTGGTTCAGTCGAGGCGTTGCCGAAGGGTTGTTCGGCATGTTTTCTGCAGTTATGTTTGCGTCTAATTGGTTTTCATCGGCGATAACTGCAGCAATATTTATATTATTATCATTGTTGTTGTTTGTTAGATCAGCTTGCGATTTAAAGTGGATATGTTCACGATTGATATTAAAGCCAGCAGGCGCAGCGTTGGTTAGTCGATTAAAAATAGCTTTGGCTAGTGAGAAAAAGTCTTGTGGATTAAGTTTGGCTGTGCCAACAGGGTTATGGCAAGCAATAGTAATATCAAAATGATTGTTGCCATCTGTCTGCCTTTTTTGTATTTGCACTTCAGTAATGCACCATAAATCTAGATTATCAGCAATATAGCTTTTAGTAGGTATAAATATTTTATATAAATAAGGGGTGGTTTCAGTTACGTTAGCTGTATCATCAAAAATGGATCTTGCTAAATGAGGGCTTAGGGTTTTATCAAAGTAGAGCCCTAATTCACCAAACCCTAGGTTTTGATGAAATCGGGTGACTTGCTGAGCATGATGAAATTTGATCATAGGCGGTGTAACAACAATTGTTTGGTCATCGTCTAGGGCGCGGTTTAGGGCATAATGAGGCAGTTGATCTGGGAATGTATATGCTGAGAAATTATTGATAATTGGTTTGAGTAGTAAGGCCATATCAGAATTGGTAAAGGTTTGTTCTAAATATAATGTTTTACCAGTAGGTAGTTGAAATGGTTTAGGGCGATATAAGTCTGTGTTACGCTGGCCATCTTTTTTTTCAAACTTTTCTTGGGTAGATTCAACGATGAATGAGGTTATAGCTACTAGAATAATACCAGCTAAGCTGCGATATGTTTCCCCTTCAAGGTCACTGCTTAACAGGCTGGCTGCTGTGCCAGAGCATAGCGCAATGACAACTCTCATCATTAAAATATTATTAGCGCTAGGGTTGTTTTGTGCTTGTTGCCCGTTGATACCATAACGAGATATCAGGTAAGCAATCATAATAAGAAAGAATGCCCATTCGGTTACTGCCCAGGCAATGCGGGCTGGTGTTGTAGGAATAGGTGGGTTTTCTGTTGTGGTGCCGTTGGTATCATCTGTAAAAAGTGGTGCACCAAATGCAAAGCCTGCAGCGCCAACATCCAGTGCTGTTCTAAGGCCGGCCGCAATTTTTAGTGGATTGCTGGTGCCTTTGGCTTTGGTTGTTGAAGTGGTGTTTTCTCTAGGCATAATTCTTTCCTTGTGCTGATAAGTTTTTAATTTCCTGGGGGCTTTATTGTTTTAAGTGTTTTAATATTATCGATGGTTGTGCTTGGTAAAACTTTTTATCTACATTACAGGGAATAAAGTTTTTTGGCAATTGGCTTTTGTTTATTTCTGTAAAGCCAAGCTTTTCATAAAATCGATGCGCCCAAAAAAAATAATCAACACAGCCTAAATAAATATGTTTGATATCTAGTTTGATAGCTTGCTTTGCTAATTTTTTAATAAGTAGCTGTGCTAGGCCGCGGCCTTTATAGGTAGGGTCTACAAAACATTTGTTTAATTCAGCATTTTCCTCGTCTAGTATTTTTAAGCCAATGCAGCCAACTACTTTGTTTTCTTCGTTGGTTGCATACCAAAAATTACATTTGCCTTTGTAGGTATAATGTTGCTCAGCATGGATGATAGGGTTATTTATTGCAGGGTCTAGCTTGCCCTTAAAGTGGCTGCATTGAATTTTATAAATCATATTAGTGATAGCTTGGCGTAATTTTTTGTTTTTTTTCAAGGTGTGGATGGTGGTATTTTTTAAAACTAAGCGGCTTTTCTTAAGCGCGTTGACATACAGGGCGATCCCTTCTTCAATTTTAGTTTGCTCATCATCACTTAGAAAAGAAAATGCTTGGTGAATTAATTTATCAGAAAAGCGATCAATTTCTTTTAACATAGTATGGCCAGAATCTGTCAAAGAAAGTATTTTAGATCGTTTGTCTTGATTAGGTTCCATTCGAATTAAATTTTGTTTGTGTAAGTTGGCTACCAAGCGTGACGTGGTCGATAAGTCTAATAATAAATGTTCGCTCAAATCACTAATCGTATTAATGCCCTCATTAATTGCAATAATGGCATGGCCACGTGTTGGTGTGATATCTTGATGGGACAGTTTTAAGATGCCCCATTCGCGTAATAATTGCCTGGAGTTATTTCGTAGCTTTAGTGTAGACATATCTATCCTTTCGTTGCTTTATTCAATCAAATATAATATAAATGCATGCATAATGCAATTAATTAAATTGAATTTAGTGTAAGATTTGGATAGATGGATCAAAAAATGGCTGTTAAGCCTGGTTCTGGTAAGATGTTTTAAACAAGTTTAATTATCATCTTCTTCTGTTTCAACAGAGAATGAGGCGCCACAACCGCAAGTGGTTTTAGCATTAGGGTTGCTAATCACAAAGCGAGCGCCTTGTAGGTCTTCTTTATAATCAACTGTAGCGCCACGCAAGTATTGGTAGCTCATGGCATCAATTAGTAGCAGGACGATAGCTTCTTTACCATCAGCATCCTGAATGTTTTTTTCAATGGTGAAGTCATCGTCATTTTGTTTTTCATCAAAAGTGAAGCCATATTGAAAACCAGAGCAGCCTCCGCCAGTGATGAAAACGCGGAGCTTAAGGTCAAAGTTGCCTTCTTCACTGATCAGTTGGTACACTTTATTGGCTGCACTATCGGTAAAGACGAGTTGTTGTTGTGGTTCTTGTGTACTCATATTATGATGCCTATGTTCTAGTTGGGTGTATTTTAACATGATATGCTAAGCACTGCCAAAAGATAAAGAGGAATGCTATGAGTTGGATATTGGCCTTACATGTGATTTCAATGGTGTGTTGGTTTGCAGCATTATTTTATCTGCCGCGCCTTTATATTTATCACCACCAAAGCTTAGATGATGCCAAGGCTTGTGCGCGTTTTGAAATTATGGAGCGTCGTTTGTTTTGGGCAATATTGGTGCCTAGTCTGATTGCAACTTGTATTTTTGGCTACATTCTTTTGTTACATAAGTATGATTTTTATCGGCACCAAATGTGGATGCATGTAAAGCTTATTAGCGTAATGCTATTAGTTATTTATTCTTGGCATTGTAATGTTATACGCAAACAGTTTATTCATAAAAAAGTAAAATATAGTGAAAAGTTTTTACGTTTTTATAATGAAGCGCCTACGATCTTATTATTTGTTATTGTGATTATGGTTGTAGTTAAGCCTTGGGCTTCTTGATTTTAATTTTATCAATTTAACTATCCCCTCACCCCGAAATCGAAGATTTCGACCCTCCCACAAAGTGAGGGTGGGCTCTTTATGTTTGATGCAATAAAGCCATCTTGGATAAGCACTGCGAATGCTTTCCGGGGTCCAAGCAAATACATTAATTAATATTGCGTCGCGCATAACTTAGTGCTTCCATAAGGCATGGTCGTGGTAAAGTTTTTTCTTGTTCTAAATTATCTAAATCAGCAATAGTTCTAGCTACTTTTAAAGTGCGGTGAATGCTTCGTGCAGAAAGCTTAAGTTTTTTTAGTGCATCGGCAAGCCATAATCGATCCTCATCTTTTAGTAAACAAAACTGCTGAATCTGCTCTGTGTTTAATGCGCTATTCCTGCAGCCTGAGCGTTGCATTTGTTTTTGCCAAGTTGTTTTTATTTTTTTGGCAATCGCTTCGCTACTTTCGCTCATCGGTAATTGTTGTGATAATAGTGTAGAACTATCAACAGGCATCACTTTGATATGTAAATCAATACGATCTAATAAAGGTCCGGATATTTTAGCTTGGTATTTGTGAATTTGATCGATGGTGCAACGGCAGCGCCCATCATCTAAACCATCAAAACCACAGGGGCAAGGATTCATCGCTGCAATTAACTGTGTTTTTGCCGGGAAAGGACATTGCCAGTGCGCGCGAGAAATTAATATTTCCCCTGATTCTAGCGGTTCACGTAAAGCTTCTAAAACACTACGTGGATATTCGGGCAGTTCATCTAAAAATAAAACGCCATCATGTGCTAGTGAAACTTCACCAGGTTTTGGTGGGTTGCCGCCGCCAACTAAGGCAGGCATGGATGCGCTATGATGTGGTGATCTAAAAGGTCGTATGCCCCAGTTGGCTGGGTCAAAACCTTGGTGGCTAATCGAGTAAAGCATGGCCACTTCCATGGCTTCGGCATCACTCATCGGTGGTAATAAGCTTGGCAAACATGCCGCTAACATACTTTTACCACAACCAGGTGGCCCGCACATTAAAAGGTTGTGCCCACCAGCCGCAGCAATGGTCAGGGCACGTTTTGCTAAAGTTTGTCCGTAGACTTCAGAAATATTTTTAGTTTTTTTCTTTTGGTTTATTTTATTTGAAATAGCGTATTCTTTTTGTAAGCCTTTATTTAAAAACAGAGCGACCTCTCTTAAATTTTCAAAGCCAATGACTTTAGCATTTTTGACCAATAAAGCCTCGTCGATATTATCTTGCGCAATAGCTAGTTGGCGTTTAGATTGGTAGGTAGCAAAGCTCATTGCTAATATGCCAGGTATGGGTCTGAGTTTTCCACTTAGTGAAAGTTCGCCTAAAAATTCCCATTGTTCAATTTGATTGGCTTGTATTTGTTTGGTGGCAATTAAAATCGCAATGGCGATAGCTAAATCAAAACAAGACCCAGCTTTTGGAAAGTTAGCAGGCGCTAAACTTATAATCATTCGCCCAACTGGAAAATCAAAACCAGCATTAACGATGGCACTGCGTACGCGATGCTGTGCTTCTTTCACTGCTGTTTCAGGTAGGCCAACAATAGCAAAATAAGGTAGGCCCATTTGCCAGTGTGCCTCGATGCTCACCTCTAAAGCTTTGATGCCAATTAGTGCCCTTGCATAACAGATTCCAAAATGTTGAGTCATATAACTATTCCTAGGTCAAGAAGGAGGCATTTTGCACGATTTTATGATGTCTCTATACCGTATTTTTTACCCAAATAGGCTGATTTTTATAATCATAAAGGCGAAGATAGTAAGTTATGCGCTACTTGTGTTGTGAGACATTGACTATGTAAAAAGGATGGTTTTCCATAACTGGTTGATAAAAGGTAGCTAAAAAATTGAAATGGACATTTGGTGCGTACAGTCCATTTTTTGTCTAATTGTTTAATTGTTAGTATGATTCATTCAGATCGCAAAAAGATTTTAGCTTCATACGGCAAGGGAAATTAAGTGTCACAAATTTATAATAACAAAGAATCATTATATATCGCACAAAAACAAGCATTAGCAGTAGTACGTTTATGTTCGCCGCTATTTAGTACGACATGCATTCAATCTTTTTTATTTATCAAAATCAGCCCAAATAAAAAAATGGTCGCTTTAAGTACGCATGCCAGTTGGTTGCGTTCACTCTATACTGATCAATCTTGGTTAGAATCCAATGTCGTACAGCAAGCTTTTAAGAAGGTAAGTCGATTGAGTTATTTTGCGCAGTTATGGTCGCGTGACCAGGGCCTGTTTAGGCAGTTGGATTTGCAGCAAGGGCTTAATCTTTGGCAGCGTTCTGGAGATGATATTTTGTGTTGGAGTTTTGGGGTTTTTGATAGAGTAAATAATATTGATGATCTCATCACCATTCTTGATGATTTAAAAATATTTGCAAATCATTTTGAAAAACAAGCAGCAGTATTTATAGATAATGTCCAAAGCTGCTCATGTGAATTAAATAAAAATTATGATGACCACTTGCTTCAATCAAAGGACGCTTTTGCCGAGTTTATTCAGCAGACACCTATAAAACATTTTCCAATTATTTATAATGATAAAAAGTTTAATCTTACCTATAAGCAGGCCTTATGTTTGCAAGGTTTGTGTGAAGGTAAGGGTTCAAAAGCATTGGCTAAAGAAATGGGTGTTTCACCAAGAACAGTTGAAAAGCATTTGGAAAATATTAAAGATCATTTGAATATTCGTCAGAAAAATGAGGTGTTATCAATTTATAAAGCAAGTAGGGATAGTTGGTTATGAGTATTTCAACGAAAAAGCATATGCATGCTTTAGCAAGAAAGCTGGATTGTTTTGGCTGCTTTGAAGTGAGTTATCTGAGTATTGATCGTAGTGGCGAATGTCAGGTGTTATCTAGTCTGCAGCACAAACAATCCAGTTTGGATCCGCTAGTGCTATCGCGAAGATTTTTCCATTTTATACAACTGATGCAGCCCAATTGTTCTAAATTTTTTAGTGAAAAAACAGATTGCTTTTACAAGACGCCCTTTGATAAAACGATGCATTACGTGGCGTTTGTTAAAAAGACCTGCTCCAACAAGGTAAAGATTTATTTGTTTCACGCGCCTAAAAGGTTTGAAGTGGTACATTTGCTATTGCATAAAGATGTTGTTAAGCGTATGGCATTATATATGGATGAAAATATAAAATTAAAACGCATGTATTGCTGCTCTAATGATTTAAAATATTTGTTTGATGCAGAAAAAAATAAAAATTCTAATATAGAAGTCAGTCAAAATTATTTGCATTCTGTTTTTGATGGCCTGTTGACTAAAAAAGAAAAAAAACTGGTTTGCAGTTATTTGCAATCACATTCTATTAGAGAAGTTTCAGATGTGGTGGGTTTTTCTCGGTCCTATGTGAGTCAGTTGCTGCTTTCATCGGCACATAAGTTGGGTTTAAGTAAGATTCATGATATTTTAGCGATTGATAAAACAAGAGGTGTTTTGTTAAGAGCAGGAGAATAGAATGGCTAAAGATATTTTAGATGTTGATGCATTAAAGAAGCAGTTGCGACATTTTTGTGAAAAAAGAGATTGGATGTATGCTTATAAAGTGAGAAATTTAGCAATGGCAGCCTCAGTGGAAATGGGTGAGGTATTGGAAGTGTTACAGTGGCTGCCTGATGATGAGCTTGATCATTTAGATTCTGAAAAAACACAATTATTGGCGGATGAAATTGCTGATACGATAAATAATTTAGTGATGCTAGCTGATGTGTTAGGCGTTAACATACAGCAAGCGATCAACAAAAAAATTAAAAAGAATGCTGAAAAATATCCTATTTGATTTTTTTAAGGGTGTATGCTGCTTGTGCTGCTATCACTATCTGAGCTGCTGCTAGAGTCACTCTCACTATCACTTGGTTCACTGCTTAGCGGTGGTGCGTCATCAGGATCGCTGGGGTAGTTATATTCAGTATCGTCTGAATCAGACTCACTCCCCGGTTTTAAAGTTATTTGCTTAGAAAAAAGGGTTACACTTTTGTGTTTTGGTGCGCCACCGGCTTGTGCTAGTTCAAGGGGTTTTTCTAGGCTTGTAATGGTAGCTTGTAAGGTATCATGAAAATTTTTCAGATCAGGTAGTTGGTTTTGTTTGATAGTGCTAGTGACTGGAAGTTTTAAGTGCTGTTTTTGGAGCGTTGAAAAAGTTTCTCGATCTATTGTTTTAAAGTAATGAAGGCTGTTTATATCTGCCCATAAGCGTCGGATCTTATTAAGCATAGGGTAGGTTATTTCAGTGTCAGCTGTTGGATTTTTTTCACTATGATTGATGCTCGATCTGGTTGTGATTATTGAGTTTAGCCATGCTTGATGTTTGTTTATAGCACCTGATGTTTCGAGATGTTCAATCTTGCTAAAGCAAGCAGCAATGGCCACAGCACCTAAATCAGTACTTAAACTTTTGTCCGTAAGATAGTTTCCACCAGCTAGTTTTGTGGTTAAAAGTTTAGATGGGTCACCAGTGAGGCTTTGAAAGTGATATCCGGCACCAGTAAATTCATGGGATTGCTGGAAGGTGAAAATAGTCAGGCTGCCTGGTGAATGCGGTTTAACAAAAGTATCCTCTTTACTTTGGCGATTAGGGTCAAGTACAAAAACAAGGTTTAAGTTTAATGCAGCACCTAATGCTGAAATAGTGCTGTCATCAGCCCACGTACGATCTTTGCTATGTTTGATAATATAGTTTTGTTGTTGCTCAGTTGTTAAGTGAGGCATGTATTTTGTATGATTTTTTTTAATTTCGATAATGGCCATTGCGCGTAATAAATGGTGTAGTTTTAAATTGTGCTGTGGGAGTAGTTGTTTTAATTGAAAGGCAATGCTGGGGTACCTGTTTTCAAGTTGGTGTGCTACTGCACGATAGAAGCAGTTGCCATCGCCAGCAACATTAAAGAGTTTTAAGCCATGGATTTCAGTTACTCGAGTAGGGGTTAAAATGTGTGGGGCATCATTTGAGCGTGGGTTGGGTTTTCTTTTCTTTGGTATAGGCATAGTCTTACTTTACTGCTTTGTATGTTTAATAATAGTCCGTCTATACTAACACGGCGGTATTATTTTTCAACATTAGGCATTCAATTTTATCTGCAGGGTTTAACTTGCTATACTAGATTGGTCTTTTAACCAAATAAGGTTTTGTTTGTGATACAAAAAAAACATATTAAATCAATGTTTATAGCAGGTGCGCTATTTATTGCCTTTGCAACATTTACAGGCTGTTCATTTGCGCCGGTGTGTGATCCTCAGGGTGCTTATGCGCAAGGGGTAACGGATGGTCGATTCCGTGTGCCGGAAGATTATAACTATGCTGCAACATGTCCAAGAGGTCGTGCGCGTATTAACCGTGCTTATCATCGTGGTTTTCGTCATGGCATGCGTATGCGTCCAGTTATTGTGCCAGTGCCTGTTCCAGTTGGCCCAGGTCCTCGTCCGCATCCTTGGGGTCCAAGCCCATGGCATCCGCATGGCGGCGGTGAGCATCATGGTCATCATCCGCACCCAGGTCCTCGTCCGGGTCCGGGTCCAGGTCCAAGACCACCGCATCATCCGCATCACCACCATGGCATTATTCCAGGTGTGCCAACGCCAATAACGCACACGCATGTGATCAAGCCAATCCCGGTAACGCCGGTTAAAACAACGAGTTTATTAAAATAGTTGTTGGTTTGAGAAATAAAAAAGGCGCTTTAGGGCGCCTTTTTTTATAAGTCAATTTTGTAAAATTATGCTAAATGAAATTCTATCCCAACAAGTGCATTATAAGTATGTAAGCCATGTTTGGCTGAAGTCATTTTTAAGATAAGTGGTAATGCTGAGGCATCATTAATTTTCGGTAAGCGGCTATAGCTGCCTTTAATGAACACGCTAACTAGATCATTGATGCGGTGTTCAGCAGATGCGCCGAATAATAATCCCAATTTAGTATAACTTTGGCTAGCTGCTCCAAGCTCTGAGCTGTTGTCGATAGTATAGCTGCTTATTCGGTTGAGTTGGTTTAGCGTAGGGCCACTATAAATAGATAATAAATTGTCTGTGTTTGCCCAGCTAAGTGAGATAAAAGGAGCAATGCTATATTTTTGTGATAGGGTAATATGCACTTTATAATGCAATGTTGGTTGTGGTGAGTTACTTAGTGAATAACTAAAAGTCCGGCTAGCTTTATTGCGACTAAGGTCGCCTAAGACGCCAAAGCCCATGCGAAAATGTTGCGCAAATGCAAAGCGATAGCCTGCGCTTAATTGTCCTAAAAAGCTGTGTGACGCATATGTTTGTGTTTGTGTTGTAGGGGCCACTTCGGCTGTAATTGTAGTCGTGACATGATTATATGTATAACCTAAGCCGATTTGTGTAAATAAGCCAGTGAAAGATTGCATGGTTGGTAGTGGGCTTTGAATAGGTGGGGTGGTGAGCATTTGTGATTGCACTGCTTCTGATTCTGTCGTCGTAGCTTGTGGGCTGGCAATGGCACTATCTTGATTCATTGCGGGATTGTTTTCAAGGTCATTGATTGCAGCAAAAGAGGTTACCGGTAAAAGTGTTGATAATGTTAAAGCTAAAAGTGATTTTTTCATAATGTTTCCCTACAGTTCTAATCCTATGGCATGTATTTGGCACCCCTAACTTTATAGACTAAAATGGTTGAAGATGCAAATTGAAATGTGTATATAAGCTATTTGGAGATAAGTATGATTGGCATGAAGCACATAGTTGTTAAGGGTTTGGATGCTATCATCGAGCCTGACTGGGTAGGTAGGATTATGATTAGTTATTATGAATGATAATAGTCTGAGCAAATTTATTTTTATAATAAACTTCTAGGTATAAAGTTACCATAAGATAAGTATGAGGCTAGTTGTAATAATTGTGGGGTGGAGCTACAGTTCATTTTATATTTAATGGATTCGATATGGTGTTGAATAGTTCTTTTAGAAAGATATAATATATCAGCAATCTTTGTAGAGTTCTGTTGTTGCATCATAAAAAATAATACTTCAGATTCTCTAACGCTTAATTCTTGAAATGCATCTATAATCTCATAACAACGGTGTACTTTTTTATTAAGTTGTTCGCCTAAATCAAATATCAGTTTTTGAAAATATTTGATGAATAAACCTTGTTCTAAAATCCAGGTATTGCAAACCATATGCTCCAAACAATGTTCTTTTGTTGAATAATACACCTGCATATTCCCATCCGAAAATGTGGTTATAAAAATATATGACTTACGGTCTTTATTATCGATGATTGCTCTATCCCGGCTCATAAAGATATCAGCCAGCTCAGATGCCGGGCATTTTTAGGTCATAATCCAAATTGCCTAGGTAATCAATGGGATTCTCATATCCAGCTTTTCTAGAAAAACGATCACACACGGCAACCGCTTCTGAGCGTCTGTTTTTTACTAAAACGAGCTCAGCCTGTGGCCGAATAAGTGGCTTAAAATCAAGAGATTTATTTTCATATGCTGATATATATCGGTACATATGCCCTCTTTTTTGTTAGTTGTAATGACAAATGATAGGTATGACATACCCTTGTGCATTTCTAAAATCGGGCCTATAATCAGTCAAAATATAAACAATTATAACATATTAATGTCATTACAACAAAAGCTACCATTGGTTTAGCTATAAATAGAAGGTTATTATGCATGGTTTAATTCTTGAAGATCATACGGAGCAGTATTCTTGCCAGTTGCTGCATTTTATGGTGCGTCACGGTTTGATGGGTATTATGCCAGGTGCGGTATATACAACAGAATCTAGTTGGGAAGATAGGGCAGAGCTGGTTATCAGGCGTACGGCTGAGCATCGCAAAGCAGTCATGGTTGGCACGCATCCGCGAGTGCATACTGAGGCTCAGAAAAAAAATGAGATTGCATGTTCAGATGTTTCGATGGCGCAATGGCAGAGGTGTTACCAACCAATGAGGCTGCTTGGATCTAAGGGGCATTGTGGCATTGATATTGGCTCAGGTGGGTGGGCAAACATTGGTATTAATGAGCAGGGGATAGGGCTTATCGATAGGTCTTCGCATTTAGCACGTTCTCGCGATTGGGTTATTTTTTCAAATTTAATAAACCGAGCTCGCCGGCTAAGCAAACATAGCATTGGCTCTTTAGGTGCCGGGCACTTTAAGCGTCAAGCTGAAATCGTGAAAATGTTGGGGCTGCATGCGCACTTCTTTTTTATTAAAATAACTCATAGTGAGCAGCTTACGATAACGGTTGCGTCTAATAAGTCAGTCAAAATAGTTGAAGTTTCTACAGGCTTAATCACCTTAATGACAGATTCAGAAGACTGCTTTGCTCCAATGCAAAAGATTTTAAGTGTCATAAGGGGCTGGGTAATACAAGAGCCAATACTTACCATTAACCCGGTATTGAGCGAACAGCTTAAGCATTTAACTATTTGGTTGACCCATAAAGATCCTCTTTACCAAACGGGCTCTAGTTTGGGAGATAGGTGCGTGCTGCGGGCTGCGGGTATAGATTTTCCATCTATGATTAAGTGTGTATGGATGTCCGCATGTCTTATTATTAATGCGCCTGATGAAGCGTCGCGTTTCTTTGTGGAAAATCTTATGCAAATATTTGGTGCAATGGATGAAATGTTTGATCAGGCTAATAATATTAAGCCTGTAGATCAGCAGCCAGCATGCACTACGATAGCTGAGCACCCAGTAAATAAATCATTTTATGTCAGCACGCTTTGGTGGGGTAGTATGCAAAAATTCCATAAGGCGCGTGAAACAGAGGGTATTAAGCCGCCAGAAGCCTATAAAAAACTAGAGGGCATGTTAGAACGGCAGCCCTTGTGGACTGCGCGCCAATAAGCGAAGTTGTATAAAGTTTTTTTGGCTTTGTGCTTAGGTTATTAATTGCAGCTACCAGCTCAGTTAATACAAAATTAGATGTATTTTGTTTATTGCAAAGGATCTCTGCTAAAGAATGAAGGCATTAAAAAATTAATCTTCTTTCGGTTCATCATCATCTTGTACGTTTTGTTTTTGCACTAACTGATTAAAGAGTGTTTCTAAGTTAGCAAAGCGTGCATTCAGCTCGGTCAATTCTTTGATGATGATTCTCTCTGGTTTACGTTTTTTCTGTGCTTGGCCACGTTCAATAAAATAGGCGGCTAGGTTCGCTGAAACGAGTGAAAATAGTCCAACACCCAATAGCATGAGTAAGCCACCAAATACACGGCCAGCAATGGTGTGTGGTACAACATTACCATAGCCGACGGTGGTGACGGTTTGCCAGGCCCACCAAATGCCATTGCCAATGGAGCCAATGGAAGGATCTAAGTAAGCTTCAATAATGCCGCCAAGTATGGTGACAAGTAAACAGGTTGATAGTGTGATGCCAAATTTATTGCGTAGTAATAATCGATGTAAATTATAAAATTGCGGAATGATCAGTCTAAATAAAATAAGAAACCGTAAATAGCGTAATAATGCAAAATAAGTGGTGTGGGTTGTCCAAAGTGGTGGAAAGACGAGTATAACGATTAGAATATTAAGCCAATTTCTAAAAAAATAATTCACTTTTTCTGTGGATAAGGCGGTCATGACAACCACTTCAACTAGAAATATAGACCAAATCGCCCAGTTTGCAACTATGATGAATTCTGGTGTCAGCAGTTGTTTGCTTTGCAAATACCATTGCATAGGGAGCCAAAAGATCACTAACAGTAAAATAATATTAAAGACCATTTGGTAGCGCTTAAAGCGCTTGCCCTGTTCTGACAAGGAAATACTAGAAATAAATAGGTTGAGTAATCTGTTCATATTGGTAAGCGGTCCACACGCAAAGATCTTAAAGTACTACCATAACAGTGTTTTGTTGTAAATTATAGTGTCGTGATTTCAAAATGGAGTTAGCAGGCAGTAAAATCAATCAAACAGGGCAGGGCGCTAGCTGCTAAGGTGTGCTAGGGCGCGAGTTTAGTGATGCTGCTGTAGATATGTCGCTTAAAAAATTATGATTAAGTTGCAGTTCAGTTGTGAGGGAGATAAAAGATGGATGTGCTGACCAAGAAAAGAGCCCAAAAAAAGAAAATAAAGTGCTATGTTCCGTATTTTTTATGATTATGTACGACAAAAATATTTGATAAAATCCCAGGCAGCGCAACAGATAAAGCCCATAAAGATTGGATAGAGCTAGAAGGTTTTAATTTAGGCGTAAATTGTCCATCACCAATGATTTCAGGAAAAATGGCGGATCGTCAGTTTGGTTTGCCTGAATTTATCGAGCCAACCTTTACTAAAAAAATAGATAAAGCTAGTGGTGGTTTGTTTGATCATGCCACATCAGGAAAAGTTATTCCTCAAGTAACAATTGCTATGACAGGCAATGATACCGATTATTTAACCTATACATTAACGAATGTTATTATTACAAGCCGTAATATTGAAGCACATAATGGCGCAGGTGTTATTGAATCAGGCACCTTAAGTTATAGTAAAATTTCTGAAACACATACTCAAGCAAGCGCTAATGGCCAATCATCATCACCATTTACGACAGGTTATAACCTAGAAGAAGCGAAGAAGCTATAATGGGTGATTCAAGTAATATTGTAGTTGAAGTGATTGTTTGGAATGGGGTTTATGAAAAATTAAACCCATTCGGCCATGTGACAACTAAAATAACCAAGAATGGTAAATTGTATTCTTTTTCTCTTGAAGCGAAGAATGATGAAGGTCCTCAAGCGGTTTGTAATACTCATAAATTTCGTACTTTGGAAAATGTAGAACAAGGTGTTAGAGAGGGCTTTGGTTTTATTTTAGATGTCACCCAAAAGCAGGCTCAATCTATTTTTATGACTATGTATACAAGGTTTCATTCATATAACACAAGAAGTTGCTGGTATCAAAAGCATGACCATAACTGTACCTTTGCTATCCAGGTGGCTATGGCTAAAGCTGGTATAAACTTACATCATGTTATTAGTAGGGTAAAGTATTTTCAAATTAATGGACAACAAACAATATTGCCAGCATATGTTGAAGAAGGGCTTCTAAAAACAAAAAATAATCATCACTGGCTGGTTAAAGATATTATTCACTACCAATTAGGTAAGAAGAAAGGTGTTAAAGTTAAGTCCCAACGAAAAGAATTATTGTTTTCATTAGAGGCTTTTCATTCAGATAAGGGCTGGTATACTGATCAAGAAGCCTTTAAAGAGAAATTCTGATGATTGGATATTTGCAAATATATATCATTGCAATATTGATATTTTCTGTGCCTGCAATATTGGTTTCAATTCCAGCCTATTGCATATTACATAAAAGAAATAGAATATTTTTAGTGGATTATGGCCTTCCGGTCTATGCTACCACATTACTAGCAATCTTAAGTTTATACTTTATCCCCTACTGCAAAGTTTACGCAGTTTCAAATACATTAGCAGATAATGTGCTTGTTGTGATGGTAACTGTTTTGATTAATTATATTAAAATTTTTATTCCTATTAGGATTCCTACAAAAATTCTGTCTGCTTTCTCAATTATAATAATGTTTGTTATCACAATACTTTTATTTCTATTTGTCCCGTCGACTGGAGAATAAGACTACTGGTCTGGACTCTAGTAAAAAAGGCTCATAGAGTAAAGAAAACCTCAGTTTTATTTACTGTTCAAAATGTGGTAACCCCACTATTTTTAACTGGCTCAAAAGTGGGGGGTATGCAGTAAATATGCGTATTTGAGCGATTTTATGCGTTAGCTGCTTAAGAGTGCCCAATAACAGCATATTTTTGCTTTATTGATTAGATGCAATAGAACCTGTAGAATGTCCATATCAGCATTCAATGCTGTTATTTCTTAAATATCAAATAAAAGATTACATAGTTGTGCGCGTGTTAGAAATGTTATGTATCTAGCTTGAGTGTGCTGCACCTTGTTTTCAGGGTGGGTTACAGTACTAAGTGAGGTTGTATGCGTGAATATGTGGTTGATCAAGGGATGGAGTCTCAATTATCTGTCAATAAAAGGTGGGATGTTGATTCTATTCGTTATACTTTTGCTTCAACGCCACAGCTAATTAATCAGTATTATCACCTATTAGAAGCGGTTTATGAAGATTATTTTGCAAATGGCTACAAAGTAACGCCACAAGAGCATATGATTAATAATTTGTATGGCAAGATTATAGTTGCGCTAAATGAAGAGGGGCAAGTTATTGGTGGCACTAGATTATTAATTTCTCGGCCCAGTAACCCTTGTCAGCTTCCGTTGGAGTACGATATTATTGATTTGAAAACACAGTTTCCCCGCTTTCAATTAAATTGCTACACGTACTCAGAGTGGGGAAGGTTTGTAATTGCTAAATCATTGCCAAATAAAAGTATCATCTCAGAAAATATAGTAAGAATGTGTGTCAGGGTAGCCTTAGAAGATGGTTGTAGGTACCTTTTCGGCTTACCAATAATGCCTTTGAAAAAACGCTATGAGCAGATTTTTAGAAATATGGGGCTTATTTTCGCTGAACTGGTTTCAGCTGATAAAATGCCTGCACACTACGAAATTGATGAATTTAAGCCTTACTTATCAGTAGTAGATCTATACGATAAAGACATCACATCATTGCGGTTATTGGATACCACGGATGAAACAATACATCGTACCCTTTAATCGGTGGGCTTAATTTTATACAACTTAAGCATTCCTTGCGCTATAATATTAAGATTATGCCGGCTTAGTAATTTGTATACTGGTATGGCTTTGATCGTTTAGCGGGAGGTATATTTGTTATCATTAGATCTAAAACATGAAAGCGTTGAGCAAGGAAGGCGACTTAAGGCTGCAAGAAAGTTAACTCTACTCTCAAGGAGAGCTTTTGCTATTAAATATAAATTTAACACTAGTTCATATCAAGCTTGGGAAGATGGAAAATATAAAAAAGGAATTAGCCTGGCAAATGCACACAAAATAATTAAGTCTTTGGCTATTGAAAACATTGATTGCAATATAGAGTGGTTGCTTAATGGTAATGGTGAGCCTGCTGTAAGAAAGCACCATGCCCAATTAGAGATGTCTTTGCATACTGCAAGTGAGGCAATATTAGCATCAGCATCTCATAACAAAAAAGTCAAACTGCTTAATAATAAAATGATTGAAGCTATAAAAAGGAATAATATAATTGAGTGTAAAGACCTTATTAAGCAAGGGGCTAATTTTCATCTATTGAAGAGGTCTGATTTGTATTTATATTCACTTAAAAGATTTTCTGCTTTGCATTTTGCTGCTTGGTATGCCGGCCCTTTGTTGATACAAATATTTATTGATCTGGGGATTCCTCCAAATATAAGAGGCAGAGATGATGATACACCGCTTCATATGGCTGCTTATGAAGGCAGTCATAACTCAATTAAAAAATTATTAGATGTAGGAGCGTCAATTGAAGCCACAAATAAAGAAGGCACAACACCGCTTATGTGGGCCGCATTATCAGGGCGACCAGCCACCATTGAATATTTAGTATCATTAGGCGCCCTTGTTAATTATACAGATTTTAATGGTAATTCAGCTGTGCATTGGGCGGCTTTCCATGGACATGCATCAGCAATTGTTGCGCTATATGAAAATGGAGCGTATTTAGATAAAAAAAATTATGAAGATAACACACCGTTAGATCTTGCTATTATTAATGGGCAAATTGAAGCAGCTAAAACAATATTGACCATTTTTAATAAAGTATAAAAATATTGTAATATTAATATTTTTAGTTGAACAAGTGCTTTTATGAAAAAATAATTTGTAAAAATAACAACCAACCTTTTGTAAAAAATGGATTTATGGCTATAAAACATATAGATATCAAGATATAGTCATGATTATTGTTGTGAGATATTTCTTACATAAAATGAATACTTAATCCTAATATCAATATTCACGCAAAAAGCTAATACTCCTAGCATGACTTCATTAAGTAATTTTATAAAGAAGTTAAGCTATCAAGGAGTATTTAAATGGATATTAAACAATCAGCATCAACAGAAGCCAATCATTTTCACAGTAATGTGTATCAATTACCAATCGATGTTACTAAGGCATCTTCAGAAAAAAGATCTGTGGATTTTAAAAACCTTGTTTCGCAAACAAGCAGGCATGAAAAAATACAAGCCAGCTTATTACAAGAAACAAGGGAATCTGAGTCTTTTGCAAGATCAAACAAAGCTATTCGAAAGATTGAAAACATGATCGATGTCATCAATTTTTCATTGTTTGATTTTGAGCTCATGCATGAGCGCTATCAGGATGATAAGTTATTACGACTACTAGAAGATATTATTGCCATATTAAAATCCACTAAAAAAACTATTAGCCAGGCAGTTATTGAAGGGTTGGTTGTCTTTAAAGCTTGTGGTGATGCCTACATGATGGCTCTCTATGCAGCTATGGAAACCATTAATCATTTAATGGCTATTAAAAGTATTGTTTCAGAAAAGTTATTAGATAATCTTGAAAGCATGAAAACCTCTTTAATTTATGCTGTAGATGAGCATTTAGGATCATAGAGGATAGAGCCATGCAACAGATAAAAATATTAGTTGTTGAAGATATGCCGTTGGCGATAATTTTTATTAAACAACTACTAAAAAATCTTGGCTATGATGCTGATTATGCCACCAATGCAGAAGATGCTTTATTGCTTCACTACGAAAATCAATATGATCTTATTTTTAATGATATTAGGCTGCCGCAAATGGATGGGCTCACTATGGCCTATAAGATAAGACAGTTTGAAAGAAAATATTGCTTAAAAAGCACAAGAATAGTCACTGTAACATCTCATACCTTAGGGGATATTGGCGAAGTTATACAGGCAATAGGTATTAATGCAGCTATGAATAAACCTGTTAGTCTTGATCATATGTTTAAGGTTATAAAGTTATGTGAGCATGGTTTAGAAAGGCATACGATATGACCTATGAAAAACAGTATTTAAAGCGATTTATGGATAACTCAGCCATTTTATCAAATATGCTGTGCCAGCTTGATTTGGAAAATTATTTTGACAGAAAAAATAAGCAGGCTAAACATGCTTATGACAAAAACTGTTTAGTTCCAATTAAAATAGAGCTGCTCACTATACTTTTAACAGAAAGAGAAGCGCATTGTGCATTGCTATCTATTTTTGGTTATACCTCAAAGCAAATAGCAAAATTAATGATTTTGTCACCTAGAACAGTTGAGCATTATATTGTTTGTATCAAGAAAAAATTCTATATTCAAACAAGGTCTGAATTAATCATTACTTTGTTGCAAAGTGATTTCGTTCATAACATGATCAATCTGATAAATAAATAATTAAAAAACGAAATAAAGTGGCATTTTCCGTATTTTTTACGATTACGTACAGAAGGAAAGCTTGATAAGATAACCCCGCTAAACAATAACCTTAAAAGGAGAAGCGCAATGGCTTTCTATCTTCAAATTCCTGGCATTAATGGCGCAGTAACCGATTCACAACATAAAGGCTGGATTGCTGTTCATAATATAAATTTTGATACATCTAACCATGCAAGTGTCACTCCTGGGCATGCCGATGATCGATATACAGCAATACCATCACTGAGCGATTTTATTTTTACTAAATTAGCAGATGTTTCCAGCCCAAAATTGTTGTCTGCAAGTTTGGGTGGCAAGGTTTACGATAAAGTGGTAATCCATGTATGTAATAACGATGCAAAACCGTTTATCGAATATACACTTAATAAAGCTATTATTTCTCACTATGATGTTAATGCAAGCGATAGCCAGCAAGGTGCAAATACGCGAATTAAAGAAACATTTGCCATCAATGCCACGAAAGTTGAAATGCGCTACGTACCTAAAGGCGGCACACCACTGAGCACTTCTTATGATCAAGAAACTGTAACGCTTGCCTAAAAGGAGGTAACTATGCGACAAACTAGCAATTCAGCATATAATGACCTCATATGTGCATGTCCTGTAAAACTAAGAAAAAAATTAACACCGCATGCTTTTTCACCTGAGGGTGATAAAGTTGTGCTGTTGTTAGACCCAAAAATACCAACGATTGGCAATTGTAGTTTTTATCAACCAATATCTACTATTAATAGCATGCAAAGAAAACAGTGGATTCAAAAGGCAAAATCATTAGGTATTGCTTCAATCCCTTCGGTGCATATTGATTTGGATCATCTGCATTATGAAAAATCCATTGACGTGCTGGTTGAAGATTATGAGCTAGAATTTACATTCAAACCTGTTGGTGATGTAACCATAGTTTATGGCAATACAGGAAAATATTTATCGTTGCATACCAACAAAGAGGTTGGTCATGTTAACTTAACATTATTTGAGAAAATGTTTTTTGGTAAATGGAAAGTGAGTGTTACTGTAAGATCCAATAAATCAGCTGTGCTTAAGCTTACGTGTGAAACCAATAGCGGTGAATTTGAGTTAGAGGGTGATATTAAACGAGGTGACTTAGGCTTAGAGGCAACCTTATACCCAACCGGTGAGCATGATATTATAGAAATTCACTCATTACTAGTTTCTGGAAAATTTGGTTTTAAAGTAGAAATTAGCGGTGAGTGGGAAAAGTGGGTTGAAGATGATTATATTTTTGAAGATCAAATTATTGAATTTTCAAGCGTGATAGCCAACACAGGCATTGCCATAGAAAAAATCAATATTATCTATTTATTTGTTTCAGCCGCATCACTAGCTTATGCTAGAATAGCACCCATGGTTCCTATACTATTAGGCTGGTTATCAGAAGCTTTAGATGAAATCGCTGCCAACCCTGAGTTTGTGATGGGCGCATAAAGAGAACAAGGAAATATAATGACACAACAACAAGCACATAAATGGCTACGGCTCGTCGCTTTTTTTGCATTTCTTTCGATTATGTCTAAAGCTTTGACAACACCTTATTTGTGGAAATTTGTTATAATGGTTCCACACATTCTTATTGGATCATCCATATGCACATTATTACAGATTGCATTAATTATTGGTGCTTTTACTAAAAAAAACTGGGTTTTATTTTTTATTGTAATTATTGCCTACATCAATTCCATGTTTGGCTCTATCCATGCTTTATATCAAAACACGGTAGACCCAAACTTTTCTTTTGCTACAGTAGGCTTTGTGCCAGGTTTATTTACTGTATCTGTCTATGTATTAACTGATGTAACTGGATTAGCGATTTTGATTCTAAGAAGCATCGGCTATATCAAAGAAAAACGCGCAGGATTGCAAACCAGCTTTTAATAGTATTATTGCAATTGATTAAGTTAAGACAAAGGCTATAATGACACAACAGCAAGCACATCAATGGCTATGGGTAGTCGCTTTTTTTGCATTTCTTTCGATTATGTCAATAGTTTTGACATTGCCTTATTTATGGAAATTTATTTTAATGGTGCCATATATTCTTATTGTGACATCAATAGGTGTATTGTTGAATATCATACTAATTATAGGTGCTTTTGCTAAAAGAAATTGGGTTTTATTTTTTATTATCATCATTGCCTATATCAATTCCATGTTTGGCTCTATCCATGATTTATATCAAGATATGGTAGACCCTAATTTTTCTTTTGCTACAGTAGGCTTTGTGCCAGGTTTATTTACATGGACTGTCTATGTATTAACTGATGTAACCGGGTTAGCGATTTTGATTCTAAGAAGCATCGGCTATATCAAAGAAAAACGCGCAGGATTGCAAACCAGCTTTTAATAGTATTATTGCATAAGTGTGGAGCCTGTTTTAATTGTAATATCCAGTATAATTAACAAGTACCTGTAGGGTTTCTTCTTAATATGCGATAGAAACTAAAAAGCGGATATTATATTGGTATAAATATAACCCCCGCTTTTTGAGTAACTTTATTTAGGTAAAGTTGATTTTAATAACGGTAGTATTCTGGCTTATAAGGGTCTTCTTTTTGAATGCCTAAATCGCTAGCTTGTTTATCCGTTAGTGTTGTTAAAGTTGCACCAACTTTATTTAAATGTAGGCGAGCAACTTCTTCGTCTAATTTTTTCGGTAAGGTGTAGACTTTGTTTTCATAGTTTTTATGATTTTGCCAAAGTTCCATTTGCGCTAACACTTGGTTGGTAAATGAATTAGACATCACAAAAAATAATGGTTTTATTTACTCGTATTCATTAGGTAGGAAGCACAAACCAAGCAAGGCCTGTAATACAGAGCCTTTTTATAAGCTTGAGAAGCACGAGCAAAAAATAAGATCTGGAAACGGGTTTGTTTTAAATCTTAGCCCAGATCAGGCGCATACAATATATAGCGTTATGCAAACATATTTCCATCACTTTACAAACGGTGGATGTGTTTACAATACAGTGTTGCATAATTGCACCCATGATATTCAGATAGCTATAAAAAAAGCAGGAATTGATCTATATAATTTTGTTCCTGGTGCTGTGACTCACTTCCCATCTGATGTACAAAGAGATCTGTTGAATACCAAGAATAATGGGGATCAGTTGGTTCGTAGCATTGTGCAGTATCCAAAAGGTCAAGATAAAGGAATCACTGTACAAAGTAATAAGGTAAAGTTATTATTTGATACTGTAGCCGCTCATGGTAATAATGGATGGTATGAATATAGCGGGTCTGATTTGTCAGAGAATTTAAAAGATTTTTTATAAATATGTAGTTCTTAGTTGTAATATGATTAATTAGTTAATAATAGGTAATTTGGATGATTTTAAATTGGTTTGATAATGTGTGGCCTGTAATTTCGATAATGACATTAATGTCGCTAGCATTATCAACGCCTGCATTTTATTTCTTACATAAGAAGCAAAAAATATTATATTGGGACTATGGTTTAATTGTTTATATATCTATACTATGGTCATCATTGATGTGTTATTTTAGACCTGTTTTTGGTATGTTTACATTTGGAAACTTATTTATTGAAGGTGGTATTTTAGTAATTATGTGCTCTATTACGCAGTATATAAAGTTACTGCTACCTGCAAGGCTATCAGCAAAAACTATTTCAGTTGTCAGTATCAGTATCATGATAATATTTACAGTTTCTTTATTTTATGCCTGCAATTGGAACTGATGATTGATATTGCTTTAATGTCGTCGTCACCCTGTCTAAGAAGAAACATGCAAAAAAGCCTATGATCTGTGAATAAAAGGATAAAGCAGTTAAGTAAAGAAAACCTCAGTTTTATTTACTGTTCAAAATATGGTGATCCCACTATTTTTAACTGGCTCAAAAGCAGGGGGTATGCAGTAAATATGCGTATTTGAGCAATTTTATGCGTTAGCTGCTTAAGAGTGCCCAATAGCAGCATATTTTTGCTTTATTGATTAGATGCAATAGAACCTGTAGAATGTCCATATCAGCATTCAATGCTGTTATTTCTTAAATATCAAATAAAAGATTACATAGTTGTGCGCGTGTTAGAAATGTTATGTATCTAGCTTGAGTGTGCTGTACCTTGTTTTGGGGTGGGTTACAGTACTAAGTGAGGTTGTATGCGTGAACAGTTGGTGGCTCCACAAATTCAATTACATAACCGAGCTAGTGATGTATACCATGTGGAAAGTATACATTATACGATTGCAAACACGCCTAGGCTTATTAATCAATATTATAATTTAGTGGTCAAGATGTATCGAAAATTATATTGCCATAATTTTGAAATATCTGCTCAAGAGCATTTGCTTAATAATTTATATGGTAAAATTGTTGTTGCTTTGGATAATCATGGTGACGTTATTGGTGGTGCTAGAGTTATTATATCGGAGCCTGGTAATCGCTGTTTATTGCCTTTAGAGTCAATAGAGTTCAATTTAAAGCAAGTGCTGCTTGATTATAACCTGAATGAAATAGCATATTCTGAATGGGGTAGATTTGTTATTCTGTCAACAATAGAAAATAAAGCTATTATCTCTGAAAATATTGCCAAATTTTGTGTTAATATTTCTTTAGCAAGTGGTTGTCATTTTCAATTTGGCTTAACTAATGACCCATTAAAAAATCGCATTGAAGACCTGTTATCTAAAATAAATTTGAAATATACGCAATTAATACCTTCAAGTGATATGCCAAGGCATCCACTTTTTCCGAAAATAAGGCTTTATCTAGGGGTGGCAGATTTGCGTTGCTTAGGTCAATCTGAAATTGCTGCTCCTCTTATGCAAGATGAAGGTTTGAATTAATACTCTTCACTTTATTGTTTTTGTATTTCTTTGACATATCTGTTTACATTCATTAATGTAATTAGTAATTGTCTTAACAAGGCTTAGAAGTGATAGATACCAATTATGATAATTTGCAGCAAGGTCAAAGACTTAAAGAGGCTCGAAAACTTACATTGCTTTCTAGGCGAGCATTTGCCAAGAAATATAATTTTAACATAAGTTCATATCAAGCTTGGGAAGATGGCAAATATAAGAAGGGCCTTGGGTTGGCAAATGCAAGTAAAGTGGTTCAAGCGTTTGCTGTGGAAAATATTGATTGCAGTATAGAATGGTTGTTATATGGTACTGGTGATGTCGCTATCAGGAAAGTAAATTTCGTTACTTCAAAATTTAACCATACACCTCATGATAAAATTAAACAAAATGTACTTGATTATCAAAAAGTTAAAGCATTTAATTTTAAGCTAATCAATGCTATCAAAAACAATAAAGTTGAAGAATGCAGGATGCTAGTAGCTAGTGGTGCTAATCTACATACACTAAATAATATGCAGCTATATTTATATACTTTGAAGCAGTATACGGCTTTGCATCTAGCTGCACTGTATGGCAGTGCCACTTTAATTCAACTGTTTATTGGTTTGCATGTAAATCCAAATATTAGAAATAGAGACAATGATGTTCCATTGCATTTAGCTTCATGGGAAGGTAATGAGCAAGCCATTAAAAAACTAATTTCCTTAGGGGCCTCAATCGAAGCAACAAATAATGAGGGCACAACCCCATTAATGTGGGCTGCATCCAACGGTCAAGTACAAAGCATTAAAGCATTATGCTCGCATGGTGCACACCTAAATTATAATGACTACAGGGGCAATACAGCTATTCATTGGGCTGCATTTAAGGGACATGCAGGCGCCATACATGCTTTGTATAAGGCGGGAGCCTATCTGGATATTGATAACCATCTAGGGCAAACCCCGTTAGATCTGGCTGTTTTAAATGGGCAAAATGAAGCTGTTGATGCCATACTGTCTATATTAGGCAAGATTTGAGCGGTATTATTTAGTATTAATAAGATATGTGCCGCATTATAAATATTATAAAAAATATTGAATATTTTATATATGTCACTTTATAAAAAATAAATGGCATTTAATTAGCGGATATAATATATTATTTAAAATCATATATATAGTTCATTCCATATGTTCGCTTTGTGTAAGATATCTCTTACGATGCTACTATACAAATGCTTCATTTTAATATTCACCCAAAAGGACAATACTGGTTCCATCGCTTCATTAGCAGTCAAATATTTTTGAAGCGTGATCAACAAGGAGTATTAAGATGGATGTTAAACAGTTAATAACAATTAATCATTTTCACAGTAATGTGTATCAATTACCAATCGATGTTACTAAGGCATCTTCAGAAAAAAGATCTGTGGATTTTAAAAAACTAGTTTCTAAAAAAATAAGGCATGGGAAAATACAAGCCTATTTATTGCAAGAAACAAGAGAATCTGAGTCTTTTGCAAGATCAAACAAAGCTATTCGAAAGATTGAAAACATGATCGATGTCATCAATTTTTCATTGTTTGATTTTGAGCTCATGCATGAGCGCTATCAGGATGATAAGTTATTACGACTACTAGAAGATATTATTGCCATATTAAAATCCACTAAAAAAACTATTAGCCAGGCAGTTATTGAAGGGTTGGTTGTCTTTAAATCTTGTGGTGATGCTTACATGATGGGTATCTATGCAGCAATAGAAACCATTAATCATTTAATGGCTATCAAAAGCATTGTTTCAGAAAAGTTATTAGATAATCTTGAAAACATGAAAACCTCTTTAATTTATGCTGTAGATGAGCATTTAGGATCATAGAGGATAGGGCCATGCAACAGATAAAAATATTAGTTGTTGAAGATATGCCGTTGGCGATAATTTTTATTAAACAACTACTGAAAAATCTTGGTTATGATGCTGATTATGCCACCAATGCAGAAGATGCTTTATTGCTTCACTACGAAAATCAATATGATTTAATTTTTAATGATATTAGGCTGCCGCAAATGGATGGGCTCACTATGGCATATAAAATAAGGCAATTTGAAAGAAAATATTGCTTAAAAAGCACAAGAATAGTCACTGTAACATCTCATACCTTAGGGGATATTGACGAAGCTATACAGGCAATAGGTATTAATGCAGCTATGAATAAACCTGTTAGTATTGATCATATGTTTAAGGTTATAAAACTATGTGAGCATGGTTTAGAAAGGCATACGATATGACCTATGAAAAACAGTATTTAAAGCGATTTATGGATAACTCAGCCATTTTATCAAATATGCTGTGCCAGCTTGATCTGGAAAATTATTTTGACAGAAAAAATAAGCAGGCTAAACATGCTTATGACAAAAACTGTTTAGTTCCAATTAAAATAGGGCGGCTCACTATACTTTTAACAGAAAGAGAAGCGCATTGTGCATTGCTATCTATTTTTGGTTATACCTCAAAGCAAATAGCAAAATTAATGATTTTGTCACCAAGAACAGTTGAGCATTATATCGTTTGCATTAAGAAAAAATTCTATATTCAAACGAGGTCTGAATTAATCATTACTTTGTTGCAAAGTGATTTCGTTCATAACATGATCGATTTGATAAATAAATAATTAAAAAACGAAATAAAGTGTCATTTTCCGTATTTTTTACGATTATGTAGGACAAAAATATTTGATAGTATTGCTGATAATTACAAATTGATTAAGTTAATCATGCTAATTCACATAGGAGATAATATTATGCATATTTACATGAAAGCCGATAACATACCAGGCAGTGCCAAAGATGATAAACATAAAGGTTGGATTGAACTAGAAAGCTTTAACCTAGGTGTCAACTGCCCATCACAAATGATTACTGGAAAAATGGGCGATAGACAATTTAGCTTGCCTGAGTTTATAGAGCCACTGATTGTTAAAAAAATAGATCAATCTAGCGGTAAATTATTTGATTGCGCCACATCAGGCAAAGCCATACCACAAGTGATTATTGCTATTTCAGGTGATAAAACAGATTATCTAAAATATACCTTAAGTGAAGTCATTATCACTAGTCGCAATATCGAAGCACACAATGGCGCAGGCGTTGTGGAGTCTTGCACACTTAGCTATAGCAAAATCTCAGAAACTTATACACATGTAGATGCAACAGGCAGTGCACAATCACCATTTACATCAGGCTATGACCTTAAAGAAGCGAAGAAACAGTAATGGGTGATTCAAGCGACATTGTAGTTGAGGTGATTGTTTGGGATGGTGCATTGTTTCGAACTTATAATCCATATGGGCATGTTACCACTAAAATAACAAAAAATGGCATTGTGTATTCATATTCACTCGAACATGAAACATTGCCACGAAAGGTTTGTAATACAGAATCATTTAAGAATTTAGAAAAGCATGAAGAGGGTTTGAGGGAAGGTTTTGGATTTATTTTAAATGTGAATCAAAAACAGGCAAAGGATATATTTTTATCGATGCAAACCAGGTTTCATGCATTTAATAAACCTAGCTGTATATATGAGACAAGGCAACATAATTGTACTTATGCTATTCAAGTTGCTCTTAAGAAATCAGGAGTTCACCTTCACCCTGTTATTAGTAAAATCAAAAAATTCCAAGTTAATGGAAGTCAAACAATCTTACCAGCTTATGTAGAAGAGGGGCTGTTAAAGACAAAGAATAATGGCGGATGGCTTGTGAAAGATATTACTCAATATAAAAAAGGTCTGGATAGAGGTATTCTAATTAATAAGGATAAGGTTGAATTACTATTTGATCTTGATGCCACTCATGGGGATAATGGGTGGTATACTACCCATGAATCATCCAAGAGTACTTTATTATGATATTTTCAGATTTCTTATCAGATATTGTGATAGTGAGTTTTATGACTGTCTTTCCTGTCTTTATATCATGGCCGGCTATTTCAATTTTGAAAAGGAAGCAGTGCTTTTTTGTAGCTGATTATGGATTAAGTATTTATTCAATTATTTTTTTCATCCTTTTGGCTATGTTATGTAAACCGGTTTTTGGCCCTGAAGGCGTTTCTATGTTTATAGTTGATGTGTTCTTTTTAACTATTTTTAGTGTCATGTTAACTTATGGCAAGCTTTTAATCCTAAATAAAGTAAAGTCTAGAAATGTTTCTATAGGTGGTATTTTTATTATGTTAATTGTTACTGCTACAGTATTTTTCTTTACGCCTATGTTTGGAGAGTAATCCAATTGAGGTCAAATCGGAGTTCCTGCATGGCCTCCGGCCGGGATCCTGGTAAAAAGGGTCATGTCTATAATATAGTCACCAGTGGGACGTGTGATAATTTATTGTTTCAATGTTAATTGGCTATGCAAACCGTAAATTTTGACACGAATGGGTTTGTTGCTGCTCTAAGCAGAAACCTGTAAAAAAGCCCAAGATCAGTGGATAAAAGAATAGGGCGGTTAAGTAAATAAAACCTCGATTTATAATCCAAAAAATCACATGGTCAGAAACCAACATGTACTTATGATTAAAAAAAATCCCGGATGGTTAGGCAAAGGCTTACGGAGTATGGTCGACGAAACTTTAGCGAGCTGTGTATTTTTCTTTATAAAAAAATACTGGGAACAGATCTTCCCTTTTTCAGAGTGATTTCGTACATAACATGATCGATCTGATAAATAAATAATTAAAAAACGAAATAAAGTGTTATTTTCCGTATTTTTTACGATTATGTAGGACAAAAATATTTGATAGTATTGCTGATAATTACAAATTGATTAAGTTAATCATGCTAATTCACATAGGAGATAATATTATGCATATTTACATGAAAGCCGATAACATACCAGGCAGCGCTAAAGACGACAAACATAAAGGTTGGATTGAACTAGAAAGCTTTAACCTTGGTGTTAACTGCCCATCACAAATGATTACCGGAAAAATGGGCGATAGACAATTTAGCTTGCCTGAATTTATAGAGCCACTGGTTGTTAAAAAAATAGATCAATCTAGCGGTAAATTATTTGATTGCGCAACATCAGGTAAAGTCATACCACAAGTGATTATTGCTATTTCTGGTGACAAAACAGATTATCTAAAATATACCTTAAACGATGTCATTATCACTAGTCGCAATATAGAAGCCCATAATGGTGCTGGTGTTATTGAGTCTTGCACGCTTAGCTATAGCAAAATCTCAGAAACATATACACATGTAGATGCAACAGGCAGTGCACAATCACCATTTACATCAGGCTATGACCTTAAAGAAGCGAAGAAACAGTAATGGGTGATTCAAGCGACATTGTAGTTGAAGTGATTGTTTGGGATGGCAGCAAGAAAGCTAGAAACCCATTTGGACATGTAAGCACTAGAATCTTGAGTGGCGGTATGCCATATTCTTATTCATTAGAGTTTTCTCTTTTTAATAATAATCCTCAGCATGTTTGTAATACAAAACCATTTAGTAAGGTAGAAAAAAAAGAACAAATGGAGCGTGAGGGTATTGGTTTTATTTTAAACCTAACTGCAGAACAGGCAAGCACAATATATAAATCTATGAATATAAGGTTCCATGCTTATAACAGGTCTAGTTGTGCTTATCACACATTAAGCCACAATTGCACATTTGCAATTCAAGAATCAATTGAAAGATCAGGGATTGATTTGTATAAGGCTAATAAAGGTAGAACTCGATTACCCGCTAAAGTTGAGTATGCTTTATTGAAAACAATGAACAACGATAGTAGACTTGTAAAGAGTATTATCCGCTATCCGAAAGGGTTAGATAAGGGAATACCTATTACAGAAAATGAGGCCACGTTATTGTTTGGTATTACTGCGCTACATGATAAAGGTGGCTGGTCTACAAATGATAAGCCTGTTGATTCAGAGAATTGGTAAAATATATGTTAGTATCTTGGTTTGCAAGTTTATTTTCACTGTTGGCAGTGATGGCTCCCATTGCAATAATAATATCATTACCTGCATTTTATATCTTATATAAAAAGAAAAGATTCTGTGTGTGGGACATAGGATTAATTGTTTATGCTACAGCATTGTGGGGCATTATAGACGTAACTTTCCAGCCTCTTTTTGGTCGTTTGGCTTTGCCTAATATGTTTGTTGAAGGTTTCTTATTGGTGCTTATAAGTATTCTTATGCAATATTTAAGAATATGGGTTCCAGAAAGGTACTCTGTCAAATTGGTATCTTTTATGAGCATTTTAATAACTATGATCTTAACATTATGTATTTACTATTTCATGCCCTCTCTAGGGATTGATAATTGATACATGAAATATTTCGTTTTATTATGTTGGTAGGATTTACAATTATTATTTTTGGAGCCGTTCCTTCATTAATATCTTTCCCCGCAATAAAGATTCTCATGAAAAGAAGGCAATTTACATTTTTAGATTTTGGAATTGGTATTTATGCATTTATTTTATGGGGATACTTTACTGGACATACCTGTAAATCTTTTTACTTAAAGAACTTCTCTAGTTTAGTTCTTGAGCCAATTATAATTATACTGGTTAGTATAATTATAACATATTCTAAGATTTTATTGCCTGAAAAAACACCTCGTTGGATTGTTTCATGTCTTGGTATTTTAATGATTCTTTTGGTTTCCTGTGCCATATATTTTTTCATGCCGCCACTAGGTAGTGAATAAGCATAAACATGTAAAAAAGCCCAAGATCAGTGGATAAAATAATAGGGCGGTTAAGTAAATAAAACCTCGATTTATAATCCAAAAAATCACATGGTCAGAAACCAACATGTACTTATGATTAAAAAAAATCCCGGATGGTTAGGCAAAGGCTTACGGAGTATGGTCGACGAAACTTTAGCAAGCTGTGTATTTTTCTTTATAAAAAAATACTGGGAACAGATCTTCCCTTTTTCAGAGTGATTTTGTACATAGCATGATCGATCTAATAAATAATTAAAAAACGAAATAAAGTGTCATTTTCCGTATTTTTTACGATTACGTACAGAAGGAAAGCTTGATAAGATAACCCCGCTAAACAATAACCTTAAAAGGAGAAGCGCAATGGCTTTCTATCTTCAAATTCCTGGCATTAATGGCGCAGTAACCGATTCACAACATAAAAACTGGATAGGTGTTCATAGTATTAACTTTAAGGTTGATAACCATGCATCAACTACACCAGGAAGTGCTGATGATAGGATTGGAGCTATTCCATATATCAGTGATTTCACATTAACTAAGTTGGTTGATATTGCTAGCCCTAAACTTCTTGAAGCAAGTTTAGGTGGAAAAGTATTTGATAAAGTGGTGATACATGTTTGCAATACAGATAAAAAACCATACGTTGAATATACGCTACACAAAGCAATTATTGGGGCTTATGACCTTGAAGGCAAAGATAGTGCTGCAAGAGCACATTCCCTTTTAAGAGAAGTATTCACCATTAATGCTGTAAAGCTAGAGATGCGTCATATATCTGGTAATACAGCACTGAGTACAGGATATGATTTAGAAAAAGTAGCTATGGCATAGTATAGACAAGGAAGGAGATCAGCATGTCAAAACTGACACCACAGGAGCATCATGCTCTTGCTAAATTTGAAGAAGATACAGGCGAAGAGTGGAAGGTAATACAACCATCACAAACAAAATATTATGCCAATCATCTAGGCATGCTGGTATGGAGTTTTAATGTCGATGGGCTAGGCAAAAAAAAGTTATATGTTGTTCCTGTTAAAAAGCCACACTATCGAGATTATCAGAAAATATTGAACTCGTTTAAGAAAAAAGCCTTTTCAATTATGCCAGCAGTAAAAATAGATGCAGACGGTTTTCCTTCGATTAAAACATATACTATTCTGCCCAATGGAAAGATTATATTATTTGAAATCAAGCTATCATCAGACATTATTTTTAAATATGCAGGTAGCAAAAACCCTCTTACTTACACTCCGGGAAAATTTATTAATCTAAAGCAAAGTGCAAAAGAAGAAATAAATGAATACTTAAAAAAATGGGACAAAATATCCTATAGGGGTGTAGACAGTAATGGAAAATTCAATTTAGAGATTAGTAACTCAATTACAAATGAATATTGTGATTTTGATGTAACTGTTAGTGCAGACACGATATCTGCAAAAGTTACGCCAACACCTGTTAATACAATAATAGATCATGATTGGGAGGTGGAGGGTCAAATAGATTTGACAATTGAAGGAAAAATGATCCACAATGACGAGCCTCCTCCACAGGTTGAGCACTCTACAGAAGCATTGTCTCATGAATTGGAGCATATTGGCATATACGTTTTAGTAGGGGTTGGTGCTGTTGTACTAACATTTGCTACATTGGGTTCTGATATTCCTGTGCTAGCAGGAGTTGGAGCAGCAGGAGCAGCAGGAGCAATGAGTGGTTAAAATATCCAATAAATATTACCTATACAGTTTATATTTTATAGCGTTACTATCTTTTATAACATTTGGTATGGAAGTCGGTGTTGACCGAGTTATGTTTATTGGATTTGGTGAGAATATTCATTCGTTTAAGGAGTGGATTGTTCCTAGCATACCTTACTATATATTCTGGTTGACTGTTTCTGCGTCCGCAATCAAAAAAGACCCCAGATACTTATTTTTATCACCTGTATTTTTTATATTAATCATGCAGTCTGAAGGCCATTATTTATATATGATTTGGATTAAGCATCCTGAATATTTAACCTTCATGTATACTAAGATATTAGCAGTGCTATCCTGTATCGTGGTTACAGGATCATTCATACTCTTTTTGATATTTTTACACGTAAAACTATCTAATAGGCGATAGTTTAGTAAGATTGACGCCATTAAAGCAGATGGTATCTGCTGGAGAAATGGTTGGATAAAATAACAAATAAATATTATCTATTTATTTGTTTCAACGGCATCACTAGCCTATGCTAGAATAGCACCCATGGTTCCTATAGTATTAGGGTGGTTATCTGAAGCTTTAGATGAGCTTGCTGCCAACCCTGAGTTAGTGATGGGTGCATAAAAAATTAAGGAGATATGGTGACACAACAACAAGCGCATAAATGGCTGTGGCTAGTCGCTTTTTTTGCCCTCATATCTTTGATTTGCGATTTTCTTACAATTCCATATATATGGGGGTTTTTATTGCTGAGTGCGCATATATTTTTAGTATCACTTTTATTTATCTTAATTCAAGTGATACTAATTATTTGCGCATTATATAAAAAAAATATAGGGCTACTCCTTGTTGTGCTTCTTGCTTACTTGCATTCTATGCCCATAGCGGTGGTGGATTTAGTAAGAAACATCTTTGATCAAAATTATTCAATTGCTACAGTAGGGTTTCTGCCAGGTTCAGTATCACTTTCAGCCTATGTATTAACTGATGTAACTGGATTAGCGATTTTGATTCTAAGAAGCATCGGCTATATCAAAGAAAAACGCGCAGGATTGCAAACCAGCTTTTAATGGTATTATTGCATAAGTGTGGAGCCTGTCTTAATTGTAATATCCAGTATAATTAACAAGTACCTGTAGGGTTTCTTCTTAATATGCGATAGAAACTAAAAAGCGGATATTATATTGGTATAAATATAACACCCGCTTTTTGAGTAACTTTATTTAGGTAAGGTTGATTTTAATAACGGTAGTATTCTGGCTTATAAGGGCCTTCTTTTTGAATGCCTAAATCGCTAGCTTGTTTATCCGTTAGTGTTGTTAAAGTTGCACCAACTTTATTTAAATGTAGGCGAGCAACTTCTTCGTCTAATTTTTTCGGTAAGGTGTAGACTTTGTTTTCATAGTTTTTATGATTTTGCCAAAGTTCCATTTGCGCTAACACTTGGTTGGTAAATGAATTAGACATCACAAAACTTGGGTGGCCTGTTGCGCAACCTAAGTTGACTAAGCGGCCGCGTGCTAAAAGAATAATGCGTTTGCCATCTGGGAAAATAACGTGATCCACTTGTGGTTTGATTTCATCAAAGGTGCAATCTTTTAAGCTGGCTACGTCGATTTCAGTATCAAAGTGACCGATATTACAAACAATGGCATTATCTTTCATCGCATCCATATGATCATAGGTGATGACGCCATCGCAGCCGGTTGCGGTTACAAAAATATCCATATCGCTAGCAACTTGATCAACAGTGACCACTTGAAAACCTTCCATGCTAGCTTGTAATGCGCAAATAGGATCAATCTCTGTTACGCAAACAGTGGCACCTAAGCTTCTTAATGCTTGCGCGCAACCTTTGCCAACATCACCGTAACCACAGACTAAGGCTTTTTTACCAGCAATCATCACGTCAGTGGCGCGTTTAATCGCGTCGACTAAAGATTCACGACAACCATATAAATTATCAAATTTAGATTTGGTGACAGAATCATTCACATTAATAGCTGGCATTTTTAAAGTGCCTTCTTCAGCCATTTCATATAAGCGATGGACGCCGGTGGTTGTTTCTTCAGAAAGGCCAACAATGTTTTCAAGTAATTGTGGGTATTCATCATGGACGATTGCAGTTAAGTCGCCGCCATCATCTAATAGAATGTTGGGTGTCCAGCCATTGGGGCCTTGTAAGGTTTTGCGGATGCAATCAAAGTACTCTTCTTCAGTTTCGCCTTTGAATGCAAACACAGGGATGCCTCGGGCAACCATAGCTGCAGCTGCGTGATCTTGGGTTGAGTAAATATTACAAGAAGACCAGCGTACTTCAGCACCAAGTGCCATTAAAGCTTGGATTAATACAGCAGTTTGAATGGTCATATGGATACAACCGGCAATTCTCGCGCCTTTTAGGGGTTGTTGATCTTTGTATTTTTCAACCGTGGCCATCACGCCAGGCATTTCATTTTCGGCAATTTTAATTTCTTTTTCACCGAAATCGGCAAGGTTGATGTCTTTAATCCAGTAATCATGTTGTGTTGTCATGTTGGTTCCTCTGTTTTAGTAATGTGTGCTTCGCACGCTCGGTCCCCGGGTTTGTTACCTGGGGCGTTGAATTCAAGTAGTGGGTTTTGTAAGCCCATGTCCTCCTCTCAAGTGCTGCTGCAAATTTAAAGGCCTACTCTCCCCTCGTGGGAGAGTCAAAGTACGAAGTGCTTTGGAGAGGAGGAGTATATTATAAAGCTTTTTTTAATGCCTCCACTTTATCCGTTTTTTCCCACGGAAAGCTTTCGCCATTTCTTCCAAAGTGGCCGTAACTGGCTGAAGGCTGATAGCTCACGTTCAAAAGGTCTAAGCTATCAATAATACCTTGCGGTGTTAAATCAAAATTTTCTTTAATTAAAGTAACCAGTTTTTCATCGCTTATTTTGCCGGTGCCAAAAGTATTCACGCTAATCGATGTAGGTTCAACAACACCAATGGCATAAGAAATTTGTACTTCACAGCGTTTAGCTAAGCCTGCAGCAACAATATTTTTCGCTACATAACGTGCCATATAAGCGCCGGAGCGATCAACTTTGCTGGGGTCTTTTCCGGAAAAGGCGCCACCACCATGACGTGCCATGCCACCATAAGTATCCACAATAATTTTACGACCAGTTAAGCCGCAATCGCCAACTGGGCCACCAATCACAAAGCGACCGGTAGGGTTAATGTGATATTGAGTTTTGTCATGTAACCATTCAGCCGGCAATACTGGTTTGATGATTTGTTCCATCACTGCTTCTTTAAGCTCTTCTTGGGAAATATCTTCATCATGCTGGGTGGATAAAACCACGCAGTCGATTGCAACAGGCTCGCCATTTTCATAGCGAAAGCTCAGCTGTGCTTTCGCATCAGGGCGAAGCCAGGGCAAGGTGCCATTTTTGCGAAGCTCGTGTTGTTTTTCGACTAAGCGATGAGAATAAGTAATCGGGGCAGGCATGAGTACATCTGTTTCATCAGTGGCATAGCCGAACATTAAGCCTTGGTCGCCAGCGCCAAGCTGTTTGTCTTCGCGATCTACGCCCATGGCAATATCAGAAGACTGCTGACCAATGGCGTTGATAATAGCGCAAGTGTTGCCATTAAAGCCATATTCAGCACAGTCATAGCCGACTTCAGCAACCACATCACGGGCGATTTTTTCGACATCTACCCAAGCGTTAGTGCTGATCTCACCCGCTAAAATAACCATGCCAGTTTTAACCATGGTCTCGCAAGCCACGCGAGCATGCTTATCTTTGGCTAATACAGCATCTAAAATGGCATCAGAGATTTGATCGGCCAATTTATCAGGATGGCCTGCGCTAACGGATTCGGACGTAAAGACTTGATAGTCAGACATGTTATATCCCCATGTTAAATAGTGGGGCTAGTATACACGGGTTTTGGCCTGTTTTCGATAGTCAGCCTATTAGGGGTGGTGATTGGAGTAGCCTGTTAGGCTATATTGCGGTGTTGCTGGCTGTGGATGGGGTGAGCTCCAAAGGCGCTGCTGGTTATGCGTATGCTGTATGGTTGCATGATTATAAAATGCTTTTAACCAGTTGTATTCATCCCATGGGAAGTGAGCTTGGGGTGGGTGCTCATATATTGCTTGCTGGTTCAGGTGTTTGGAGAAGTCTGTTTTAATTTTGTCTAGTTCATCTGCTTTTTGTTTTATTGCTGCTTTGCTTTGATTGATGCGCACTGTTTGTTGTTGTATTTGCTTATTTAATCTTTCTGATTCGCACTTGGATTGTTCAATGCCTGTTTGTAATTGAGTGTTGGTTAAGCTAAGTGTTTTGTTTTTTTCTTGCAGCTGTTTGATTTGTGCTTGTAGCGCCTTGTTTTGCGCGCTTAGTTTTTGGTTGATGCTATTGGCTTTGGCAAGCAGTGCTTGTTTTTGCTTAGTAGTTTGCTCATCAACGGCTAGTTCAATTGCTGCCTGGGTAGTGTTAATTCTATGTTGTAGATTCTTTATTGTATCTGAATTTTTACGTAGCTCATTAATAAAATTATCAAAAATATTATTTAAATCATAGAGAGCTGATCCTGTTGATTTTAATAGGTTGGTGTAGGCAAAAAAATAAAATTTATCCTGGTCGGACATAACCTCTATTTTGAATTCCTCAGGATATGTTTTGCTTGTGGTTTTTGTGGTGGCGCCTAAGATAACACAAATCTTTTCTGCATATTCATTTTGGTGATTAAGGTGTTGTTTGGCCAGGTCAATAATAAACTGCAATTTGTTTTGATAGCGTGTGTTTTTTTTATTGCGTAGCTTATTTAATAATTTGTGGTAATGCTGAACGAATATAGCTTTATTTGCAATGTATTCGTTAAATGCATCACCATAGGTTTTGCCGGTACCTTGACATTGCTTGGCCTGACCATTCTTGCGCATATTGTTTATCCGGTATTATTTTATAGGTGGGGGATTATAATATAATATGGGTTTATAGCAATAATAAATAGTTATGTTGTGATAAGTCGTTTTTTTGCTCGGTATTGATAGCAATATTTTAAAATCAGACTATAGGCAAGTGAGCCGATGAGGCTGTTTTTTAAAAAAGGTAGTCCTGCTATGTAGCAATCTAAAAGGCCAAGCCAAGTTTTAGGGTATAAATCATTGGTCATTAACCAAGTTCCAAAATTGGTCCATAACCAAAAACCTAGGGCGCCAAAGATTGTGATCAATAGCATATGTTTGCCATGAGATCTATTAAATAAAGCTAAAGCTACGATGGCTGTATAAGTAAATAGCGACCATGTGCCGAAAGTAGGGTAGCCCGCTAAAAGGTGCAAGCTCAAATCAGCAAGTAACAAGCTTGTCACAGAAATCGCCAAACCATAATAACGATTAAAAAATAACGGTGCCCACAAGGCTAGGCTAATAGAAGCCGATGCATCGAAAGGGTGTGGAATTAGGCGACTAAAAATGCTAATCAAAACCCATAGCAATGCATAGTTAACATGACTGATTTTTTTTAATAGGTTCATAGGTTGCTCACATAGTTTAGTAACAAAAGCTGCTTTTTCACCTTATAGGATTGTGCATAGCAAATCAATCTTGTAGGGTAGTCAGTCATCTTTTGAAGCAACAAGGCTAGATTTAGCCCTATCAATAAGGTTTGGTGCCATTATAGTAATTATTTCAATATAATACAGTATGTTATCTTATTTTGATGGCTGATATATAGCCACAAGGTGGCTGATATTCATCTGCATGTGGTTGATTTTATTTTTTAATTACGTTAGGGTTGTTATGGTGGCGTGCTAAATATAGGGATCAATATGTTAAAAAGAAGGCTTGGTGAAAGAGTGGCAACTGCGCTAGCAGATACGCCAGTGGTGTTAATAAATGGTGCCAGACAAACTGGCAAAAGTACTTTGGCAGCACAGATTCAACCTGATCAAGCGCATCAAGTGACGTTTGATGATGTAAGCGAATTAAGCTTAGCAAGATTGAATCCTGAGAGTTATGTGTCTAACTTACCAAAGCCAGTTGTATTGGATGAGATTCAAAGGATCCCGGATATATTTGTTTCAATAAAGGCTGCGATTGATAGGCATCGCAAACCAGGTCAGTTTTTATTGACTGGTTCTGCAAATGTATTGTTGTTACCAAATTTATCAGACTCATTAGCGGGTCGTATGGAAATTACTACTTTATGGCCGCTGTCCCAGGGTGAGATTAATCAGGTGTCTGAAACCTTTTTGGTTAATTTGTTAAACGGTGATATCCCTAATTATACTTCAAATTTAAATGAAAAAATCCTGGCTCAAAAGATACTAACTGGTGGGTATCCTGAGGTTGTTATGCGAAAAAGTTTTGATAGAAAGTCAGCTTGGTTTCAAGCTTATTTGACAACGATTATTCAGCGAGATATTCAAGATTTATCAAATATTGATAAAATGACAGATATGCCGGGCCTAGTTGCTTTATTGGCCACGCGTGCTGGTAACCTATTAAACTTCTCAGAACTGTCGCGTAGTAGTCAGATTCCCGTTACAAGTTTAAAAAGATATTTTACTTTGTTAGAAACCATTTTTCAGATTTATAGATTGCTTCCTTGGACTAAAAATATAAGTAAGAAGTTTACAAAATCACCGAAGGTCATGTTTACAGACTCCGGTATGCTGTGTCACTTGTTGGGTCAAAATGAAGAAAAATTGATAAGGTCACCAAAGTTATATGGTCAGGTATTAGAAAATTTCATAGTTAATGAGCTACAAAAACAGGCTAGTTGGATGGTCAATGCACCCAGGTTTTATCACTTTAGGACGAGTAGTGGTATTGAAGTTGATTTAATCCTTGAGTGTGGCGATGGTAGTTTGATAGCAGTTGAAATTAAGAAGTCTTCCCAAATTTCAAAAGTAGATTTTAAGGGTTTGGAGTATTTTTCAGAAATGAATAAAGATAAAATGAAGCAAGGTATTTTATTTTATTGCGGTAAAAATACAATCCATTATAAAGATAATTTGTATGCCGTCCCTGTTGATGCTATTTGGAGTTGATTTCAAAATCGGAAGAGTTTTATGCTATGCTGGGCGGTGGTTATGAGAATTAATAAGCTTAAAGTGTTGCATAAAATGTTAAAATATTGAGGCAAACATATCATAAGTGCAAAAAAGATAAAAGCTTCAAAGCGTTCGATTAAGGCACTATTATAATAAAAACTTTTGTTAGTATTGTTTTTAGTAAAAATACCAATCACTAAGAAACTAGTTACGCATAATAGAATGGTACTTAATAGTATTAAGCAGCTTAAAGCGCGCTCATGAGGTGCATAAAGATAAAAGCCAATGATAATCGCGCACTCTACAACGCGATCAGAAATAATATCCATGGCACCACCAAATTCAGTGCATTGGTTTTTTAATCTGGCAATGGTGCCATCTAATGTGTCTAAAAAACCAGTTAGAATTAATAATATTAGGGCAACATTGGTATGGTGCAAGTAAAGTGTCGGTAAAATCATCACGCCTGTTAAGCAGGCTAGTAAAGTAATTACCATTGGCGAGCTAATGGACTGAATAGCTTTTGCAAAGGGCGTTAAAAGCCATTGCTGATAAGGTTGTCTAATTATGTTTTCAAGCATTCTTTTTTCCTTTGAATAACTTGTAAAAATTGGGGAGCAATGCTAAGAATGTTAGCCCTAATATAGGTAGTAAGATATGAGGTTCAAAAATAATATCCAGATTGATTTTTTGATTGTTTTTAATGATATATTTTAGGCCATTACCTAAACTAATATAAACAAAAGCGCCAGGTATAATGCCAAAAAATGTTGTAATGACGAAAATATGTGTTTTAATTTTTAATAACCCAGGAATAATATTAATAAGAGCAAATGGAAAAATAGGCAGCAACCTGAGTGCAAATAAATAGCCCCAAGAATTATTTTTAAATCCTTTTTGAAATTTACTCATCCAGCCTTTTGCTTTGTTTTCAAACCAGTTGCTGCTAAACCATTTGACAAATAAAAATGTTATCGTGGCGCCGATAGTTGCGCTAATCAGTATTATAATGAGGCCTAACGGTATGCCAAAAAGAAAGCCGGCAAGGATGGTTAGTATGGCAACGCCAGGTGTGGCAAAACTTACGGCAATAATTTCAACAAGTATCATCACGAGTATGCTTAAAAGTAAATGCTGATTTTTAAATTCCTGAAGAGTAAGGTAATGATCTTTCAAGCTTTGTAAACTAAAATAAGGCGCGCTAAAATAAAAGAGAATAATGGCAATGAAAATAAATGCCGCTAAAGCTAATAGGCGTTTATAATTAGATCTGTTGGCCATTAGCTTATCCATAAGTGGTTTTACCTTGTTTGTTGATTATTACACAATCTTTTGATTTGCGCTATAAGTCATCATCAAGCATTGGCGATGCGTTCAAGTGTAGACATGGATCTCTAGAGGAACGTTTTTGATTATGATATGCTAATGTTTTATTGTGTGACAATTATTAAAGCAAGGATGCGATTATGACTACTGTGTGTAGTGATTCAGAAAATAAGTCAATAGAGCTCAAGAAAAATCCAAGTGAGCAAGTCATACCGTTGTTGTTATTAATACAAGCTAAGTCAAATCCTCATAAAAAAGCATATTCCTTTTTAGAAAAAGGCAAAGAAAAACATACTTTAACTTATAAGGAGCTGCATCAAAGAGCATTAACTATTGCTAAAACTATTAAGCAGCATGCCAAAGTTGGCGATAGAGTTGTTTTATTGTATCAGCCAGGGTTGGCATTTATAGAAGCTTTCTATGGATGTTTATATGCCGGTGTTATCCCGGCACCTGCATATCCGCCAAATCCTAAAAAGCTCAATTCTTCAATAAGGCAGCTTAATGCATTGTTGAATGATGCTGAGCCTGCACTTATATTATGTTCTAGCTTAATTCATGTTTTGCTAAAATCAATTAATGCTAAAGATAAAGTGCAAACTGTTTTTCAAATGAAAAATAATGATAATGCTAGTGTTGCGAACAATTTCTCAATTATTAATTCACAAAAGATTGCAACGCAATATGATTTAGATGCTTCAATAATGTATGTTCCTCAGTCAGATAATATTGCTTATTTGCAGTATACATCAGGTTCAACGGGTCATCCAAAAGGTGTCATGATTACATATAAAAACATTAGTGAAACGATGCTCACAGATGATCGTTCCTGTGATTTAATGGGTATAGAGAATAATGGTCCAGCTGTTACTTGGGTGCCGCATCAGCACGATTTTTGTTTGATAGCATTTATATTAAGAAGCTTGGTAAAAGCTTATCCGTTATACTTGATTTCACCTTTAGAATTTATGATGAACCCTAAAAGTTGGCTGCAAGCTTTATCTGATTATAAGGCAGTGCACACAGCAGCACCCAGTTTTGCCTATGATTATGCTATGAAAGCATGTGATCAGACATTTATTGACAATTTAGATTTAAGTCACATGATTGTTGCAATCAATGGCGGTATGAATGTTGATGCAACTGTGATGCAAAATTTTTCAGATACGTTTAAAAAGGCAGGCTTTAAATCATCAGCTTTTTTTCCAGGCTATGGGATGGCGGAAAGTACTTTATATATTTCAGGTATTAAATCATCTCAAAAGAGTCGGTTATTAAAAAAATCTGATATAGCAGATAAAATAGAAGCCTGTGAATTTCCTGTCAATATTGCACAAGATGTTGTTAGTGTGGGCAGATGGGATGCATTGCATGAATTGCTTATCGTGAATCCTGAGTCCAAGGAGCCGGTGACGGGCGGCATGCCTGGTGAAATTTGGTTTCGTGGTCCAACTGTCGCGAAAGGTTATTGGGGGCACCCGGAAAAAACAAAAGAAGTTTTCCATGCCTTTACTGCTGCTGGTGAAGGGCCATTTTTGCGGACTGGTGATTTAGGTATGGTGGATAATAAAGAGTTATATATTATTGGTCGCATTAAGGATTTAGTTATCATACGTGGCAGGAACTACGTGCCTGATGGTATTGAAAATACTATTATGGGGCAATTACAAAACAAAGATATACAGTCAGTTGCCTGTTTTTCATATTTGGAAAATGGTGATGAATCTTTAATTGTAGTGTTAGAGCTTGCAAAGAAATATAAAACGAATACGGCTGAATTACTTGCAGATATACAAAAAACCATACACCAGTCATTTGACTTGTTTGCTAAGGATATCTTGATCCTATCTAGTGGCGCTTTGCCTAGAACAGTGAGTGGCAAAGTGCAGCGTCAATTGCTAAAAAAATATTATCAAGAGCATGGCTTTCAAAAAAATAAATATCTTGTTTTAAGAAAAGATGCAGTTCAAAATAAGCGGGATAATGTTGCAGTTAATCGTGAAAACCAGGGTGAAATTATAAGCACTCCCTTGTTTGTTGGTATTAAAGAAAGGGTGGTTTCTTTGCTATTGGAAACTTTTGATGATTTAGGTGATATTAATTTTTCTGGAGATGTTTGTTTTCATGATTTAAATGTGGACTCATTAAGTTTTGCTTCATTTATAGGGAAAGTGTGTGAAGAGTTTGATATTGATATTGTCGCTTATCATGAATCTACGGGTGAGGATGCATTTGTTGAGGACAAGACATTGATCGATGTGTGTATGACGTTATATCAAATTAAGCGCCATCAAAATATTGCACCTTCATCAATTAAGAGTGAGTTGCGATTACCCGCAGTAATAAATCATAAGCAAAAAAAATCAAATACATTGCTAAATAAACTGATGGCTAAGATAGTCGTTAAAAAAGTTTTTTATAATTCATATCGGTTAAGTAAAAATATTACGCCTTTGGAGCGGTGTTTATATAGTACTGTTAAAAGATATGTAATGCGATATTTGCCGCATAAGTCTAAAGAATATGAGGAATCTGTAATACAGTCCACAGCTGCATTGATTCATCAGCAATCCTTATATGCATCTTTTACAGGCTGGAAGAGTGATTCAATAAAAAGTCGTTTAATGGGGCTATGTCAAAAGAAAGCTATTGCTTTTGCTAAGTCAGAAAATGTGGCGGTCATAGAAAAGATCATTAATGTGACTGGTCCAAAAATGATTTTTTTCATGCATTCGCCTTCTGATTTTGGTGCGGCTTTTATTTTATTACAAATGTTGGATGATTGTGGCATCAAAACTGGAGTTTTAGTAAGAGAATTAGGGTATGAAGAAAATGGTGGTCCCACCCAATTAAAGCACTCGGTTTCTTGGGATTTGTGCAAGAAAAATGGAGCTTTAGGGGTGGCGAAAATGATCAAAGAGGAGCGGATTATATTTATTGCTCCGGATTCTTTTCATGCTGTATATACAAACAATTATAATCGGTTTAACTTAACTAATATGTTTCCTGATCTGGTTCAAGGGATTGGTAACCCAGTTTTAAAAGATCTGGTGCAAAAAGATTTCTTTATGTATATTGAGGAAATGCATCAATTAGCGTATTCGCATAAAATGGCTATTCTCCCTTTGATTGGTAAGCCAGGGAAGAATTGCTTAACAGTTGATATAGGATCACCAGTTAAAGTTCAATCAGTCGAGAATAATGATTATAGCCAGTTTGTATATAATGTTCTAAAGGATAAGGCTAAGTTTTTAATTAATGACTTAACTTTACATAATACTATTTATGACACTATGAACTATTATGCCTGGAGTGCAGATCCTATGAAAAACCAGTTATAATAAATTAGTGGATATGGCTATTAAGAACGGTTGAATGCCTACTAGGCACATGAGTACACCACCGATAATAATATGCGAAGTTATAATGGTCCAAATACATTGGTGCCTGTAATACATAATGGTCCAATTCAGCCCTGGTAAGAAAACCATGATTGCAAAAGCAAGTCCTAATAGGTAGTGCACCAAACAAAAGAATAGTGTGGAAAGAGTAATCACAATAAATGCTTTGTATTGTTTTTTTATAGAAACTAAATTAATGAGGCCGCCTTGAAATAAGCTATGAAATATAAAACATTGAAAAGGGGCGAAAATTATATAAGCAATAAAATCTAGCCACATGATTAATTGGTTATGTGCAGATGTGCTAGAAAATATATTGATAAGATGATAACTACTGAGGCTATTTATATTAGTTAATAACAGGTATTTTGCGGTAATGGCTACAAGGCAGAAAATAAGAGACCAAGAAGATATAAAATAAAACTTTTTTGCATTGAAAGCATTGAATCCAAAATATTTTTTTGGTAGTTTCATGAGAATGGCAGCAAAAACACTTATGAGGAAAGGGATAAGTATAACTAAACAGCTTAAAAAAGTGTTGCCACTTACTAAGTATATTTTTTGTAATGTGGGGATGGCTGCTACCATTAAAAATAATATAATGATTGAATAAAGACAATAAACGGATAAGGCGGTATATTTTTGTTGTGAGGTGAGGTCGGTGTTTTGTGTCTTGCTCATGTTGGCTGTCCTTGTTTATATTTAATGAAAACTGAATTTTTAATATTGCATCTATATCATTCGCTTTAAAACATCATCTTTTCTAATAAAGTGATGGTATAAAGCTGCAAGCACATGAATGATGACACATGCTAAAATTATCCAAGCAGTATAAATATGGATAGTGTTAAAAATATGATTCATGTTTTTGCTTGGTGTTATGGGTAGGTGTATGTTCCATCCCCAAAATTTTATGGCATAACCGTGGAAAGCTGTCATCAAAATACCCGCTACAATGATTGTAAAAATTAACACATAAAAAAGCCAGGCCATTGCATGTGCTAATGTCACTTCAAATGGTGTCATGGAGTTGGGGTAGGTCGGTGAAGTTGCACACAAACGCCATATCAATCTTAAAACCATTAGTATCAAAATAGTTACGCCTAAGGATTGATGATAATGCATCAATGCTTGAAAGGTGGCTTTGTGTGTGAAGCCTAGTGAGCAGCCTATAATTAGCATAGCAATAATCATTAAGGCGATAACCCAGTGAAAGCATTTGCTAATAGTGCCGTAGGCATTTTTAGTATTGTTTAGCATTGACACTTCCTTGTGTTAGGTTTAGCTACTTATTATAAACTATTCTTGGGTTTTTTAGAAGATTGGTGTTTTTGTACCATTTAAAGGTTTGATCTCCAAGTGGACAAATGAAGTGGGTCGTTTTGATGTTAAAATTGCAAAGCTTGATCCAAATCTGCAATTAAATCATCGACGTGTTCAATGCCAACCGATAGGCGAATTAGCTGATCGGTAATACCTAAAGCTGCGCGGGTTGTTTTGGGAATGCTGGCATGGGTCATCGTGCTTGGCTGTTCTAATAAACTTTCTACGCCACCTAAGCTTTCCGCTAAGGTAAATAGCTTAGTGCTTGTTGCAAAGTGTTTTGTATCTTCAGGGGTGCCGTTAATGGTAAATGCAATCATGCCGCCAAAGCCGTGAGGCATTTGTTTTTTAGCCAAAGCGTGTTGTGGGTGAGATGTTAAGCCGGGATAGAAAACATCGGCAATTTTAGGGTGTTGTTCTAGCCACTCGGCAATTTTTATAGCGCTTTCACTATGTGTTCTCATGCGAATAGCTAATGTTTTTGCGCCACGATGGGCCATCATGGAATCAAAAGGACTGGCAACTGAACCAACCGACATTTGTAAAAAACGAAGTTGCTCGCTATAAGGTGAATCTTTTGCTGTCACCACCATGCCGCCAACTACGTCAGAATGACCGCCAATATATTTAGTGGCTGAATGCAAAACCATGTCACAACCAAGGTCTAATGGGTTTTGTAAAATGGGTGAAGCAAAAGTGTTATCACACACCGAAATAATTTTGTTTGCTTTGGCCCATCGTGTGCACTCTTCTAAATCCACTAGCTTTAATAAAGGATTGCTTGGTGTTTCAATCCACAGCATTTTTGTATTCGGTTTTTTGTATTTTTCTAAAGCTTCTTTTGGGTTTTCTACATTTAAATCGACGCTATCAATTTCAATGCCTGCGCTTTTTCTGCGAACCTTGTCGAATAGGCGATAGCTACCACCATATAAATCATCAGATAAAATAATGTGCGAGCCAGTAGGTAACAAATCGATGATCGTTGCAATGCCGCCTAAGCCAGAAGAAAAAGCAAAGCCCTGGTCACCATTTTCTAAACTGGCAATACAGTTTTCATAAGCGTCACGCGTTGGGTTTCCAGCGCGAGAATAATCATAACCTTGGTGTTGATTCGGTGCCGATTGCTTAAAGGTCGTGCTTAAATAAACGGGTGTGATGACGGCGCCTGTTGAAGGGTCTACTTGTTGGCGACCGTGAATGGCTAGCGTTGCTTTTTTTAATGGGTGATTAGGCATTCGCATCTTCCTTGTTCGCGTAAACATGTGGTGCTTCAATAATATTGGCAAAACCGGTTTCTTCAAGCCAGTTGTTATTGGCATGTTTACCTAAATAGTTACGAATAGAATCAGGTAGAATCACTAATGCTTTTTGGCCTGCTTTTAAAGATTTTGCTGCGCTTAGTAATCCGCACACAGCAGAGCCAGATGAGCCACCGCACAACAAGCCTTCGTCTTCTAATAACCGGCGTGCCATTTTAAAAGAATCGGTATCATTAGATTTAAAAAATTCATCAACTAATGCTGGGTCGAACACTTCAGGAAAAAAGTCATAACCAATGCCTTCCACATGGTATGAAGAGACTTCATCGCCACCAGCTAAAATAGAACCTTCAGGATCAACGCCAATAATTTTTATATTTGGCCAAGCTTCTTTTAAACGCTTAGCGGTGCCAGTTAAGGTGCCGCCAGTGCCAACGCCCATCACGACAACATCTAGGCCTTCTGGAAAGTCATTAACAATTTCTTGGCCTGTTCCATAATAATGTGCATCAGGGTTATTCTTATTAGTATACTGATCAAGCACGTGTGCATTTGGTAGTTTGGCCGCTAAGCGATTGGCCACCGAAATATGGCTATCTGGCGCATCAAAAGCAGCTTCAGTTGGGGTGCGAATAATTTGTGCGCCAAGGCGTTCTAAAACGATTTGTTTTTCTTGGCTCATTTTTTCAGGCATCACAATAATAACTTTATAGCCTTTAACAGCTCCGGCGAGCGCTAAGCCTATGCCAGTATTGCCTGAAGTGGGTTCGATGATAATATCACCAGGTTTTATTCGACCTTCTTTTTCTGCCTCTTCAATCATCCGGTAAGCAATACGATCTTTGACTGATCCACCAGGGTTAAAAAATTCGCATTTGGCATATAGCTCACAAGGCAGCTCTTTACCGATATTGTTTAATTTAACCACTGGTGTTTGGCCGATGGTTTCAAGGATGTTTTGATAAATCATAAGAGGGCTCGGTATGCTAATTAAAGTAGGGGCTCACTTTAAAATGTAATCAATGATAATGCAAATAATTAATTAGATGGTGAAAGTGAGAACTTCGATGTGTAGAGCCATTCTCCTTTGTCATGAAGCCCCAGTGTGCCTTTGGAATAGTTGGTATTATTTTCTGTAACTTGAGGCTGTTCAATGGTGGTTATTGAGTCTCGAGAAAAAAAGCGTGATCTAGCTGGTTTAATTATTGGATGTTCTTTTTTATTTCCATGATTCTGTAAGCTATATTTTAGAAGATCAGCACTCATAATAATTGAGAGTCTAGGGGCTTCCCATGCTCCCAGTTTGAATAAAATGCATTGCTCTTTTGTGTCAAAGAAAAAGGCGTAGTTAGGATATCTTGTTAAATGCTTTTTGATTTCTGAATGCGTAGTGTTGGTTTTGCATGCTACTATGGGTTCATTATTTTTGAGTTCACCTTTACTGCTTTCAAATTGAAGTGTCAAGCGACTAGGGCTTAGGTTAGGGGGGATTATAAATAAAATTGTCATGTTATGTCTCAGTATGGTGTCAGAAGTTATAATAATTAAAGATATCGGTTGAGTATAACAATATTAGTAAAAAATACGATAGTTTTTTGGTTGTATAGCAATTAAATTAGATTCAGTGTTATGATAACAACAGTAAAGACTGTAAGATTGATTATGGAAGCAAAAAGTGAACAGGCCTATGCTGGGCTTATCGAAACAGTAACTTTTCATCAGCCAGAAAATGGCTTTTGTGTACTGCAGGTTAAACCGGAAGGTTCCAAGGCAACGATGACGGTGACCGGCCATGCCAGTGAAGTGCATGTGGGGCATTGGGTAGATGCTAAGGGTGCTTGGGTGCGCTCGCCTAAATTTGGCCGCCAGTTTCAGGCCAAAGAGTTGTTGGTGTCTGTGCCTAAAAAGGCGGTCGGCATTGAAAAGTTTTTAGCGTCAGGGGTGATTAAAGGTGTTGGCGCTGTTTATGCCAAAAAATTAGTGCAACAGTTTGGTGATCGCACGTTAGAAATTATTGAGCATGAGCCTGAGCGTTTAAAAGAAGTATCTGGTTTAGGTAAAAAGAAAATCAAAGCGATTATAAAAAGTTTTGAATCACAAAAAGAAGTGCATGCCATTATGGTTTTTTTACAAAGCCATGGTTTTGGTTCTGCACGTGCGATGCGTATCTATCGCACTTATGGTAAATCGGCTATCGATACTATTACTGAAAATCCTTATCGTTTGGCGCAAGATATTTCAGGTATCGGTTTTTTACTGGCAGATCAGCTTGCGCAAAGCTTAGGGTTTGCAAAAGATTCGCCGCTGCGCATTCAGGCGGGTGTTTTGCATGGCATGCAACAAGCTTCTAGCAATGGCCATTGTGTTCAACTATTAGAAGATATGACATATAAAACACAGCAGTTATTACATATTGATGAGGCGGTTGTTGTGCAAGCTATCCAAGCTTGTATTATTAATAATGATTTAATTTTAACTGAAACTGATCAAGGCCAGCTGTTGGCATTGCCAAAATTATATTATGCTGAAAAAGGTATTGCTAAACACCTGCAGCGCATTCAAAAAAAATCTGTGCCGCCGTGGGGAAAAATATCTGAAAAACAAGCTAAAGATTGGGTGTCCAAATTAAAAAATGCATTGTTGTCGCAAAGTCAGTGTGAAGCTTTGGCGGGTTTGTTACAAAGCAAAGTCAGCTGTTTGGTTGGTGGTCCTGGTGTGGGCAAAACCACGATTATCAAATCTTTATTGAACTTATTATTTAAAAGCAAGTTAAAAACTGCTCTAGCAGCGCCAACGGGTCGTGCCGCAAAACGAATGCAAGAAAGCACTGGCATGGAAGCTAAAACGATTCATCGTTTGTTGGCTTTTGATGCAATGTCGAATACCTTTAGTTTTGATGCAGAAAATCCTTTAAATATCGATTGTTTAATTATCGATGAAAGTTCGATGGTTGATGTTGTATTAATGGTGCAGTTATTGGCAGCTGTGCCAGATAATTGCGCGGTGGTTTTTGTTGGTGATACTGATCAGTTGCCATCAGTGGGTGCTGGTAGTGTTTTAAAAGATTTTGTGGAATCAGGTTCAATGCCTGTTTTTCATTTAACTGAGATATTCAGGCAGGCAGAAGGTTCGCGTATTATTCAAGCGGCACATGCGGTGAATCATGGAGAAGTGCCTGACTTTGAAAAAGGTCAGTCGAGTGATTACTTTTATATAGAAGTCAAAGATGGCCCGGATGCTTTAAAAAAGTTACATAAAATTTTAATGGAGCGTTTACAGAAAGCTTTTCGCTTTGATCCGAAAACAGAAGTGCAGTTGTTGTCGCCAATGCGAAAAGGAGCGATGGGTATTGAAGAGCTCAACGACCAGGTGCGGCAATGGCTTAATCCAAAGCCAGCGATCGAAATTACTCGCCTTGGTCGAACGATTGGTGTGGGTGATAAAATTATCCAAACGGTTAATAACTATGATAAAGAAGTATTTAATGGTGATATGGGAGTGATTGAATCGATCGATAAAGAAAATAATGCGTTGCAAATTCGTTTTGAGGATCGTTTGATTGAGTATGATTTTTCTGAGTGCGATGAAATTCAGCTGGCTTATGCGATTAGTATTCACAAATCACAGGGCAGTGAATATCCAGTGGTCATTATTCCACTATTAACGGGGCATTATTCAATGTTGGCGCGTAATTTGCTTTATACGGCCATGACACGCGGCAAAGAATTGGTTATTATCTTGGGTCAGTCCAAAGCTTTGCAGCGCGCGATTATGAACAAAGAGGCATCGATTCGCCAAACGCAATTACAACAATGGTTAACAGATTAAAATAAGAGGTATTCTGATGATAGATTCAAAAAAAATAAATGGTTTGGTTTCTGAAGTGTTGGGTTCTATTCCATCTGGTGTGAAAGATATTCCTAAAGAGTTCGAAACCATGTTGCGCACAGCGATGCTTAGTGCTTTTAATAAAATGGAGTTAGTTACACGTGAAGAGTTTGATGTGCAGACCAAGGTGTTAGCTCGTACTCGTGAAAAATTAGAGGCACTGCAAGCGCGTTTGGATGCGTTAGAAAAATAGTTTTTATATTTCCCCTCTCCAAAGCACTTTGTGCTTTGACTCTCCCACTAGGGGAGAGTGGTGCTATTGCGTAATCACAACTCTCCCCTAGTGGGAGAGTCAAAATCTTTGATTTTGGAGAGGGGGAATAATAACAAATAATTTAATAATAGGAGTATTTATGAATTTTCTAGAAACTATGAACGCACGTTACTCATGCAAAACATTTGATGAAACCAAAAAAGTTTCTACAGAAGATGAAAAAACAATTGTCGAGTTTGGTCGCATGTCACCATCCTCATTTGGTTTTGAGCCATGGCATTTTTTGGTAATCCGTCAGCAAGAATTGCGGGAAAAGCTTCGGCCTACTTGTTGGGGGCAGGCACAAATTACTGATAGTTCTTTTGTCGTTGTGTTTTTAGCAAGAAAGCCACACTTTTTTCGACCAGATAGTGATTATTTCCGTCAGCGTATGTGGAGGCGCAGTCAATCTGAAGAACGTTTTGTTGGCATAAAAGATCGAGTTATTAATTTTCTCTCAGATCAAAATACCGGAGATTGGGCAAAACGCCAAACCTATATTGCTTTGGCTAATATGATGACAGGTGCTGCCAGTATGGGTATTGACTCTTGCCCAATCGAAGGCTTTAACAGTGAGCAGCTCAAAGAGGTTTTAAAAGATCATGTCAATTGGGTAGATTACGAACCAGCAGTGATTTCAGCTTTTGGTTATCGTATAAGCGAGCAAACACCGCGTATTCGTGAGCCGTTAGATAGTATTGCAACATTTATAGAATAAATGTTGCAATATGATGATAGAAAATAAAAATAGAAAAATTTGTTATGAAACTTTGGGTGATCAAAATAATCCAGAGCTGGAAAAAATTGAATGGGTTGCATGACTTTATAAGTTTTATTAATTGAAGGCAGGTATAAAATGATTTTAGGTAGGGCGTTAGTAACAGGTGCTAGTAATGGCATTGGTCGTGCAGTGGCAGTTCAGCTTTCTGAAAAGGGTTATGATCTTGTATTAGTCAGTCGCAATCAAAAAGGTTTGGCGGAAACGGCGGCATTATGTAAAACGGATGCGATTATTATAGCAACAGATTTATCAAGCCCTGATGCAATCATGCAATTAATTAAGCGCATTCAAGATTTGGACCGTTTAGATGTTATTTTTTATAGTCATGGTGTTCATCAACGTGTGCCTTTTTTAGAAGAATCAGTGGAGGCTATGCAACATGATTATCAGCTCTATGTAAGTAGTATTTTGCAAATAGATAATGCTTTGTTGCCGATGATTATAAAATCTAAAAATAGTTTATCACAAGCTATTATTTATATGGGGTCAGTATCTTCCGTCTTATCAAGTGCTAATAATGGTAGTTATGCTATGTGTAAGCATGCACTAAAAGCACATGCGGAATCATTGTTTGAAGAGGTTCGTGAAACGGGTGTAAAAATTAGCACACTTTTCCCGGGTTATATTAATTCACGTGAACATACCCACGCACAGCTTGATCCTAATAAATTAATCCAGGTTAGCGATATCGTTTTAGCTGTTGAGTTTTGCTTAAGTCTTAGCGCTGCTGCTTGTGCCACAGGCATTTATCTGCGCCCGCAATATTCGCCTAATGTTTCATAGTGCTGTTTTAGCCAGTCGGGTAAGTTCGCTCATTAGATAAAATGGAATATTTAAAATATTTTTTTCATAAGATAATGGTGCTGTTGAAATTTTAATGCCAAGGTCTAGGTTTTTTTCTTGTAAAAACAAGTGTAAAGATTTAAGGCGGCCATGGGCGCCAGACTTTACTTCAATGGGAATGATTTTTCCAGATGTGCTGATTACAAAATCAATTTCAGCAGATGAATTTCTTGCATCCCTTGCCCAGAAAAATAAATGTGGTGTTAGAAATGGATCAATATAGGCTAATATAGATTGACCAACAACTTGTTCTGCTAAACCGCCATCGTTAAGTTTGCTTAAATCCGTTTGTAAAATATCAGGTCCAATGTCACAAGCACATTGGGTTAGGCCAATATCCAGAAACTGTAATTTGAATTTTTTTTCATTGGTTGTGGTGATTAAGGGTAGGCCGCTTGCGCTAGTGGCAATAATCCGTTTTATGACGCCAGCGTATTCTAGCATTTCTATGGCTTGTTTTAAGTCGCGAGATCTAAAGTCTGCATCTATTTTTTTATATTTAATGACTGAACCAACCATGCCAGGAGTTTTATCAAATACAGTTTGTAAATAGCGAAGATTAGCTTGTGATGCATATTTGCCAAAATCATCTCGATAAGTTTGTAGAATAGATCTTTGTACTCTTTGTGCATCAAAAATCTGTTTGGTTTTTTGATAGGTGGCCAATGCTTCGGGCATGCCGCCAACTGCCATATAGGTTTTAAATAGTTGCAATAACTCTCGGTGAATGATCGGTGATAGTGAGTTGTTTAAACTGCAGGTATTTAGCTTTTCAATAATTTTTTCATGCCCAGTGGCTAATAAAAATTCCGTGAAGGAGCATGGTTGCATATATAAATATTCAATTCGGCCAACTGGCATGCTGATACTATCTTGATGTAAGACAAATTCTAAGAGTGACCCTGCCGCAATCACATGTAGTGTGGGCATGAGCTCTCGAAAGTATCTTAGTGCTTCGATAGCTTTTGGATAAGCCTGTATTTCATCAATAAATAAAAGGGTTTCACCTGGTGTTATCGTTTGTTGCGTTAAGATAGAGAGGTTGTCGATAATTTCTTTTGGTGCTAAATTATCGAAGCAGGTGCGCATTTTAAAATCAAGCTCAAGATTGATGGATACAAAAGATTTAAAGCTTTTGCCTAGCTCATTTACAACATAGGTTTTGCCGACTTGGCGCGCGCCGCGAAGTAGTAAAGGTTTATGGTCGTCAGCTTCTTTCCAGGCTAAAAGTACCTTTAAAATTTCTCGTTTCATAGTTGGTCCATTAACTTATTGATTATAGGATGTTTCGCCTAATATTGGCTAAAATACAGGGTTATTATAGCCAAATAATGGCTAAAATACAAGGTTATTATGGCCAATTATTGGCTATTATCCAAGGTATTTTGGGCTTGGCTGCTTCGAGAAAAATAAGGTCAATAACGCTTAGTCTTTAATAGTCCAAAGGTTGTTTTCATCTAACAGGCAACCGCTGGCATGCCAATCGCAATAATTATCACAACAAGCTGGGCAGTGGCAAAGCAGCAAGCCTTCATGGCAGCTTTTGTTGTTGGTGCGAAGTGGCGCCAAACCGTTGCGCTTTTGCATAAGGCGCTTAAGGTTGGCAGCTGAGGTTGATTCAATGTGTATTCGTTGGTTGCCTGTTCGGCTGTTGATCTTTAAGTGCTGTTTTGTGCTCATAGCAGATGCCTGTGATGAAAAACTTGAGTATAAGCAAAGCTGCCAAAGTTACATAGGGTAAAAATACCTATAAAAGTGTTGGCAGGTTTTGGGAAAATAGTTTACAGTGCTGCTATATGAGCAAGATGCTGCAAAAGGCTGTTATCATCAATAAAAGCAACTGACCATGCCTAAAGAAAAGCCCCTGGATTTAGAAGAAACGCTTGACGATTTTTATCATCGTGAAATGAGCTTTTATGTAAAAGATAAACAGGGTTTGTATTTGGGTTGTAACCAGTTTCTTTTAGATTTTTGTAATGTCTCTCGCCAAGATGATTTTGTTGGTATTTCAGATTATATGACCCCGTGGGAAGATATTGCCAATCACCTTATTGATAATGATCAGCAGGTGATGCAAAGTGGCCAAAGCGTTAAGTTTTTTGAGGTGCTAAAAGATTGCCAAGGCAATTACCGAATTTTTCTTTCACATAAAAAACCACTAATGCGCGATGGTAAAGTTGCGGGTATTGCTGGTGTTTCAGTGGAAGCGCCGCCACCAACTGTGGATATAAAAAGTGTGTTAACGCCTAATACTTGTTTTATTGATATTGCCAAGAAAAAAATGTTAGAGCTGACTTACCGCCAAAAAGAAGTATTGCATTTATTGCTGCAAGGTATCACCGCCAAAGATATTGCTACGCGTTTATCTATTTCAAAAAGAACGGTTGAACACCATATTGAACTCATTAAAGAATTAAATGAATATTTAAATCTTAAAGATATTCTATTGTATGTTCGAGTGGTTTAGTTGCGCTTATGTTCTAAATATTTAGCAATTAATACAGGTATTAAACAAGTAATCGCTACACCACCGATTAATAATATTTCATAACCAGTTGTGCTTAATAATGGGATTTGTGCTGGCGGTAACATGCCAAATGCAAATACAAAGATACAAGTTAAAATGCCCATGCCTGCTACTATACACGCTACAAATAAATTGCCGGGAATGCGAAACGGTCTTTCTTTATTTGGATATTTAATGCGTAAGCGAATTAGCACCGTAAATAAAATGGCATAAAAGATTACGGATATTTGAGCGGTCATATTTGAAAGCAACCAATAAGCATCATTAAAGCCAGGGAAGAACCAAAAAATCACGCATAATAAAGTAAAAATAGCACCTTGTAATAATAGCATGCGGTAGGGTACATCAAAACGATTGGTTTTAGCGAACATTTTTGGGAAGGCACCATCTTCACAAGCGCAGAACATGCAACGTGATGGGCCGATAATCCAAGCAGAAATGCTGGCTAAGCCGCCGATAATAATGCAAGCAACCATCGCTGGTAATAACCATTTCATGTGTAGACCGGTTAAATAAATGCTGAAAGTTTTAATCAGTGCAGATGATAATACTAAATTATTGGGTGGGATCACAAAAGCAATGGCTAGTGAAGATAAGATAGCAGTAAATAAAATCACTAGTACAGAAATCAAGATCGCTTTTGGATAAGTGCGTTGTGGATCTTCGGCATCTTTGGCATGAATGGCTGACATCTCAATACCAACTAAACCAAATAGCATACCTGATAAAACAGCGAGTTGTTTTAAGTGGGTTAGATTAGGGAAAAAATGAGCAGTGTGCCAATTTAAAGCGATCGGTTTTTTAAAATAAAACCAAGCAACGGTTAGGCCAATAATCATGGCGATTGGAAAGAGGGTGCCGATGACCGCGCCGATATTACTAAAGCGACTAGATGCTTTCATGCCAAAAAAATTGATGGTGGTTGCGAGCCAAAAGAAAATAAAGAAGGTGCCGATGATTAAGTGTTTATCTTCAGATAATGCGGGTGAGAAAATATAAAAAAATGTAGAAGCTAAAAAAGATAATACCGTTGGATACCAGACGATATTATAAATCCACTGCACCCAAGCGGCGAGTGTTGCGGTTTTAATGCCAAAGGCGCGCTTAGTCCAAGCATAAATGCCGCCTTCTTCTGGCCAGGTGGATGCCATTTCCGCAGCGCATAAAGCAACGGGAATCATAAAAAATAAGGCGCCGCAAATATAATAGAAGATTAGGGTGAAGCCAAATTCAGCACTGATTGCAAACGAGCGTAAGCTATCGACTGCGATTAGGTTTATCGATACTAGCGCAAAAACGCTGAGTACTTTTTTTGACTGTGATGACATAATTTTATTCCTTCTTAAATCAGTGTTCCGGAAATCACGAAGCGATTTTCCGGGGGGGTATTAAAAAACCACCATCAACACCTAATCATTTTTATTCAAGCGCGCATGCATTTGCTCATAACCACCTGAGCCATAATTTAGTGCTTTTGCAATCCTGCTAATGGTCGTCAGGCTCGCCTGAGTGCGATCATGAATCTCGCGATAGGTATAACCTTTTTTTAACTCATCAACAATTTTCCAGCGCAAGCATAAATCTTCTAGTTCTTGCGGCGTGCATAAATCTTCTAAAAAAGCTTGTGCTTCCTTAGGGTCTTCCAACGCCATAACTGCTTTTATTAATGCTTTAAGCTGCTTATTATCAATCATTCGCCTGATCCACTGTACTACTTAAGTGTAACAATAGGCTGATTAGGGCGCTATGTCAAGAATATTACGTTGTTTTTATGCTATGATCTTTGTCGATTAGATAAATGAGATGCACAAATAACTAAGGGGTTGCCTATGCCAGAGTTAACACAACCATTTTTACTAGAAGCGGCTGAGGGTGTTCAGCCAGATCAAGCAGTGCAGCAGGTCCAACTGCTTGTCAGAGACTCTGATGTCCAGCAAATTGCCCATCCACCACTTTTTGTAAATGCCTTTCTTTTGCGGGCTGGTCAGTATTGGCCAGGTTTAGGAACGAGTTTATGTTTGAGGCTGGAGCGTGCTGTTCATGACCATGGATACAGTGCGTATGTGTTAAGTGTGTATACGCCTTTGATGACTTCTTTTTTGCAGATTACCGAAGCTGAGTTTAATCGCCGGGCGGGCCCGCGTGCTCGAGCTGTAGCAGCGCGAATTATTTTTACGATACAAGCGGGTGTGCAAGTAGTATCCCCAATGTTACAAATTCCAGAAGCTATATTGCGTGAAGGCATGCCTGGATTAAAACGTCTTTGGGAGAACTCTTCTATAAGTGCAGCTTTGCTTGCTAATTTTATTATAGCGCCTGAGCAGTATTCATATGGTTGGCTTTGTATGATAACTGGTTTTAGTAATGGAGCTCTTTATACTTTTACTGATATACCGCAACGCTATCCTGCTGTTATGGAAGATGTTTCTTCTGCTGTTGCTGCCGTTGGTTGCGTTGCTATCTATGAACAATTATATCTTTTTCCATTTTCTTGGGTGTCTGGCGCCTTTGGTGAGTTGGTTATTCAAAATATGGCGTTAAAAGGTTTGAGTTATTTAGCTTTTACAGATAAGTCGCGGATACAGCCAGGCAATTCATGGACCAGTCGGTTAAGATATGTATTTACCATTAACTGGCAACTTCCTGCTGGTGCAAAAGATTATAGTTGGTGGCAAAAAATTAAAGCCTATTTGCGTGAACATGGTTTTGGTCCAGGTAATAGGCCACAAAATCAAAAGTATTATGCGGCTATGGATGCGTCGGGTGCTTTGCCAGCTGCCGTAGCTATAGTAGCTTCACCAGAGCCTTTTTCAAAATTTTTTGCGTGGGGTTATTTGTGTCTTAATGCTATTATGATGACTTATAAATATTTAACTAGTCATTATGAGAGGTGTGTTGTTTTCGCAATTTTAGATAATCTTAGTTATTATATGGAGCAGCAAGATGCAGCTAAAATTGAATCGGCTTATGCAGATTTAAGTAATGTATTAGCAAGGGCTCATTTTAGAAATAAGGCTTTTAGTAAACTTTCCCCGATCATGCAACATGCAAGATCAATTTTGCGTCTGGTAAGGTTGCAAAGATATTATAACGATCGAAGGCATGAGCGAGTGCTGCAATTATCTACTCCCAAACGAGTTGATGGCAATTTGAATTTGCAGAGTCAAACAGTGCCTACATCCATATTAAAATATGATGGCATTATGTTTTATCGATTAGCCTCATATCTTCAACTAAAAAAACATTAGAATTAGAAAATTTTGTGCAGGACTATAATGCTTTTGTAACAACTGCCCAGGAAAAGTTATCTGCAGATGAAAGTGCAATAAAAATTGAGGCAATGCAAGATCTGGTGATGCATGTAGTCGAGAAATATTTATTTAATATGGTGAGTGTGTGCTCATCTAGCAATTATCATTCAGCAGAAAGGTTTTTTGAGCATGGCATGCGATTACAGCGCTTGCTTGATTTTAGTGAAATAAGATTGTTGCAAGGCGTCAAATTATCGGCTTTTATTTTAGAATTATCAGATGAGCAAAAATCAGCGGTGTTTGCATGTCATGCAAAAAGGCAGTTATTTATACCCGCTTTGCGTTGGTTTATATCTATTGACGATAAGCAATTAAAGCATTGGCAGTTATTGAGGCATATTGTTGATGCAACCAATAATCATTTGCAAATACCTAACAAGCAGCCGGTTCAAGCTTTGCTGGTGATGTGCTGTCGAAAAATATTGGCATTATCACAAGCAGAAGGTTCAAGTAATTTTTCGTTAATGCAACGGTGTCGTAATCAACTTGCTATTTATCAAGCTCAGTTGGTAGCAACAGATACTTTGAGTATTTTATTTGTAGCAGTGGATAATTTATTTAAGGCGTTAATGAAAATTAAATTGCCATTAAGGCATGCGTTTTATTTGTTGCCAGAATTCATTGCAGAAAAATATCAAAATCACATTGAGACAAATGGTTTTTTTGCGTCTGCTGCAAAATATTATAATGTCATATTGTCCCATTCAAATAATATGACTGTGTCTGCTTTAAGGTCAATGGTGGCGAATCATGTAAAGAGCGCATATAAAAAGAACCTAAATGAACTGCCACAATATTTGCAAGTTGGGCATGATGGAGCTGCTATACCTATTGGTGTTGCATCAGGTGTAAATGAAAATCCAAATACACTAGAAGATTATGTCAACGGTATTCAGGCGGATAATGTTTGGGCAGATGTTTTGGCGATGGCTATTATTGCTAAACAGTGGAATATAGCAATATTACTATTTGATGGCACAAACTTGGGTGTTATTAATTCTGAAGCCACGACTAACAAACGTTATACGATGTGTTTGCAAGTGAATAAAAAAAACAAGTTTTCCTTGGTCGTGCTAAATAAGCCGGGTAGACATTATGTCGGCAGCTTTTTCAAGACGGCAGGCTTAAAAGGAGCAGCTAGGGTAATGCCAATAACGTCATTAAGCTTAACGCCTAGTTTGTAGAGGGCAGTTTGACTGCTTAAGTGATTAAGACTATAGTGGTTTAAAGCTATTTTCACTTGGCTTAAAGTTTTCATTATTTATAAGGATATGCCATGCAATTTATTGTTCGTGCCATTTTAGTGACGTGTTTGGTTTTATGTGCAGCTACGACAGTGGCTGCTAAAGCTGTTAATTCAGTTTTGCCTTCACGTCATTTTTATGTGGCTTTTGATGCAGGGATTTCACAAAACCGCTTTGGTTTAAATGCATCGCAAATTGGCAGTGATTTGTCGCCAAAAATCACAGCTAATCCATATCAAACTGGTTTTACAGGTAGTGTAGCATTGGGCTATTTAAATCATTTTAAAAGTCAGGGGCTTTATGGTTTGGCATTAAGATTGAGAGGGGCAGCTGGTAAGGCGCGTTATGCCGATAATCGTTTATTAACCGATGATACCATTCAAAATCCGGCAACGATTGATTTGGATGCGCAAGTTGGGCTGTCATTGACTTCACAAATAAGAACGATTCTTCAGGTGGGCCCGTCACTTGCTTACGTGCAAGATTCAATAACCTCACCAGCGGGTTTATTTGCTGTGCCCACGACAACAAAACAAAATAAATGGTTGGTAGGTGTGCATGTTGCTTTAAAGGGTGCAGATCAGATATCAAGAAATTGGTTTGTATTCTGTAGCTATGATTTTCACTATTATGCTAAAACATCTTTTTCTGATTTCGCTAATCATCAGGTCAATTATTCACGTAAAAATGGTTTGGTTTCTTCGAATTATTTAATCGGTTTAGGTAGAATATTATAATATTAAATAGCAGGGTGATGGGATGATAAAACAAGTTTGTTTGAGTGTTGGTTTGTTGTGTTTGGTTTCAACTATTATATCGCTTCCGAAATATCATCAAAAAAATGTGATTAAGCACGTCAAAAATGGGCGCATTATTATTCCTGCATCAAGCTTAGATAATCGTGATGGTTATGAGCATACTAATGTTGAAATATATCAGTCTGATTCTAATAGTGCTGCAGAAACGCCCGCCTCATTGGCTTGCATTTATGGTTTAGTGGAAAAAACAGAGGGCTGCCCTAAAACCTCAACGATTGTAGCAGCGGGTGGTTCAAAAACAATTGCGATTGTTGATGCATTTGGTTCGCCCTATGCTGAACAAAATCTTAATGATTTTTCTAATGCTTATGGTTTGCCTAGCTGCACAGTAGCTAGTGGTTGCTTGCAAATCGTTTATCCGGATGGGCAGCCAACAAGTCATAATTCCGGGTGGGCCATTGAAACGAACTTAGACCTACAGGCTGCACATGCAATGGCGCCATCAGCAAAACTCATATTGGTGGTTGCAACAGGCTCTTCGATTTCAAAGCTTATGAGTGCTGAAGATACTGCTGGCACCATGGTGTCTGATGCAGGTGGCGGTGAAGTATCTAACTCTTGGGGTGGAGCTGAGCATGCTGCTACGGCAAGTAATCAAGATAAACATTTTCAATCAGCTAATGTGATTTATTTGGCAAGTTCTGGTGATACTGGCGGAACAATTAGCTATCCGGCTGTTTCTGCCTATGTTATTGGCGTAGGTGGTACATATATTTTGCGAAGTTCTAGTTCTTTGTCAGGTATACAGTCATGGAGTAATGGCGGTGGTGGCTTAAGTCTTTATACAGTGCGTCCAGCATTCCAAAGTAGTGTAGAAAACATGACAGGTAATTTTAGAGGTATGCCAGATATTGCTATGGATGCAGCACCAGCGAGTGGGTTGCAAGTTTATGATGCTGATCCTGATGATGTTAGTGTATGTGATGGCACCTGCACAATAGGTGGAACAAGTTTAGCAGCACCATTGGCAGCTGGTTTTATTAATGCATCTGACCCAGAGGCTAGCAATACGACAGATGAGTTACAATTTATTTATAATAATAATGTTAATTCACCAGGTTATTTTAGAGATATTACTTCAGGTGATAATACGTATCCTGCATTAACTGGTTATGATTTTGATACTGGTTTGGGTGAATTGATAAATCTAAAGGCTACGGGTGTAGGATCATAAGCTATTAAAAAGGCAGGTATGAAGCCTGCCTTAGCATGTTTGACTTGTTTGCTTATGATGATTTATCGCAAGAGCCACAACAGCCCCAGTTGTAAGTCCAGGCAATTAAAAAGCCAAATACAAAAAAATCAACAAAGCCCCATAAAAAGCCGATGATACCACCTAAAAATGATGGTCCCATATGCAAATAGAATGATGACATAATATGAACCCATAGATTGCCCCAGTTGCATAACCAAGCCAACCATGAGGCACCTAACATGCCAACACCCCACCAAAGACCTAAAGCAAAAGCAAATTTCATTGGATTAAGACGCATAATTATCTCCTTATAATTGTTTAAATAGGCCGCTCTAAAAGAGCTTGTTAAATAATAGCACACTTTTGCTTCGAATTTAAAATATAAGGTGCTAGACTAATAATATTAGCAAAGGAGTGCATCATGAATCATAAGGCCCATCTTGTTTGGTACCGGTTGTTAGGTATTTTATTAGTTATACCAAATACTTTAAGTGAATGGTTTAATACGCTAACGGATATAGGCAGTTATCAAGGCAATGTAGCTTTAATTAGGTCAATTACAAGTTATAAACCAACTGCCATACAGACTCTTTTTGATCGTTCTTTTGATTCTCTGTTATTTGCGCAAATAGGCGCTGTATTTTTTATTTTATTGCATTTGCTGGCGGCTGTTTTGATGACAGTAGGTATTGTGCTAATGATAAAGCATATTCGTAGTGCCAAAGGTTTGTTTAGAGAGCATGTCACATTTGCAACAGCTGGGCTTGTGCTAATTATTGTTAGCTTTGCCCTTTTCTTTGGTGTCGTGGCGATGGATTATTTTATGTCGCAACTGCATGGCTTCAACTATAATAGTCAACTGACAGCGGTGCTGTTGCCGGCTGGTATTGCGCTGCTTTATTTGTTGGCAGTTGAGTAACTGGTTAAATCTAAATTTATGGGGCAATATCTTTGTTAAAACCTCACTCAAAATCCTCATTTATGTCTAATAAACTGTGGTTTTTCGTTCGGTTTTGCCTCGATCTTACCTCCCTAAATTTAGATTTCAAGGCTCCATTATGAGCGCTTTTTAGGTTTGCTCGGCTTTTTGTTTTTTGTATCGCTGGCTTTTTTACCGCTGCTGCTGCCGTATTTCTTTTTCTTAACGCCACCAGTTTTTTTGTCGCCACTTCTGGATGAGGAGCTGCGGCTGCGCTTGGAATCGCCACCACTACGTGGTTTTCTGTTGCGGTTGCGAGTCTTACCTTTGCCAGAATCAAAAGGTTTATCTTCAGGGATAATATCTTCTTTTTGGCTCATTGGCTTTTGTAGCATGCTAATGCACGCAACTGCGATATCATCTGTAGTTAAGTTAGTGTTCGCAATAATGGTATCTACCGTTGTTTGTGCTTGGCTCACATCACGATCTTCTTGTGTTAATAAAAGAAGCTCGTTAATAAAGCGCTCATCACGTTTAGCATTTACTTCAGATAGTGACGGTGCTTTAATCGGTTTTAATTCAGACTGTGTGCTGCGCTCGATTGATTTTAATAAGCGTGTTTCTTTGCCTGTTGCAAATAAAATAGCAATACCTTTACGGCCAGCGCGCCCTGTTCTGCCGACGCGATGAGTATAAGTTTCACTATCGTGTGGCATATCATAGTTGATAACATGCGTGATGCGATCGATATCTAAACCACGTGCCGCAACATCGGTTGCCACTAAAATATCTATGCGACCTTTTTTCATTTGGTTAACCACTTTTTTACGTGCATCTTGTGTCATATCACCATTAAGTGCAGATGCTCTAAAGCCACGTGCTTGTAATTTTTGTGCTAATTCATCAGAGGCAATTTTAGTACGGGTAAAAATGATAGTTCCATCCGTATCTTCAATTTCGATTAAGCGTAATAAAGCGTCAAATTTTCTTTTCGGCGCCACTGATAAGTAATATTGTTCAATGTTATCAGCAGTTGCTTTCTTCGCTTTGATCAAAACTTTTTTAGGGTCTGTTAAATAGTTGTTTGCAATATTTTGAATAACTTTAGGCATGGTTGCTGAAAATAAAGCTGTTTGTGGTTTGTTTTTGATTTGATCCAAGATCCAAGTCACATCATCAATAAAGCCCATCTTTAACATTTCGTCAGCTTCATCTAAAACAACAGTATGTGTGTTTTTAATAGAAAGTGTTTTACGACGTAAATGATCCATCAATCGACCGGGTGTGCCAACAACCACATGTGGGCCACGTTTTAGCGCTTTAATTTGACGTGAATATTCTTGGCCACCATAAATAGGTAATACATGAAAGCCTGGTAAGAATTTGGCATAGCTTTGAATGGCTTCAGCAACTTGGATAGCCAGTTCACGAGTTGGTGCAATAATCAGTGCTTGCGTCGTATCGCTGCTTAAATCTATTTTTTCTAAAATTGGTAATGCAAAGCCTGCTGTTTTACCAGTGCCTGTTTGTGCTTGGGCAATTAAATCATTACCTTCTAACAAAAGGGGAATGGCTTTAACTTGAACTGGTGTTGGCTCTTCATAGCCTAGCGCTTGTAGCGCATCTGTAATGGGGGATGATAAACCTAAGCTGCTGAAATGAGCTGGATGGGACATGTACGTTCCTTAATAAATGTATCTTTTGATATGGTAAATATCAAATCTTGCAATGGCCCAGTATACAGCACTGTCAAATTTTATCCACGATTACCTTAGGCGATAAGCTTTAACTAATCCGGGTGAAATTAAGACCAATAAAGATATGGAAAATAAGAGCTCATAATGCCAGGCGCCACCCACTGCCAAATTATTAGGTGGGAAAAAGCCGACAACTAAAGCGATAGTACAACCAATAAAGCCTATTATTCCAATCAAGATCATCATAGTTTGATTGCGCAAGATGGTGAAGCTATGTTGTTTGGCGATATGGATGCTTAAAATGATGGCTGCAATAAATAAAATAGCATACATTAATAAATACATTTCAGTCGTTAAGTTCAGCAATAACCAATAAGCGCCATCTGCATTAGGAATTAATACAAATGCAATGCAGACAATGCTAACTAATGCGGCTTGGGCAATAAGGATTCGATAGGCAACGCCATATTTGTTGGTCTTTTTCCAATAAGTGCTAATAAGCCCATCTTCGGCTGCTTGGTATAAACCTTTTGCTGGCGAGATAATCCAGTTGATCATGCCACCAAGGCTGCCGACTAAAATCATTAAAGCAATATAAGGGACAATCATTTGTAAGTGGTGTGCTTTTAGAAAAATTTCAAAAGCCTGCATAACACCGGTAATTAAACTAATAGCTTGTACGGGCACAATGGCTGCAATAATTAAAGAGCCTAAAATCATGCTGGTCATGATGATAACTACGGCAATAGTTAATGCGCGTGGAAAAGTTTTTATCGGGTTTTTTATATGCGTGATATGCACGCAAGCCAATTCAATACCAACGTAAGAGGCGATCACTGAAGTTAACGAAATCCAGCTTTGTGCGGAGCTAAAATGCGGAATGATCGTATGCCAATTTACATGTATTTGCATTTGCTTGCCCGCGGTTACCCAGTCATAACCAATCAATAGAATAAAAGCCAATGGTAAAATTAAACCGATAAAGGTGCATATCGCAGCAAAACGTGCTGATTCTTTAACACCAAATAAATTGATAAATGTTAAAGACCAAAAGACAACTAATATAACTGAAACTAAATAAGTGGAGTTTTTGGCTAAATCAGGATTGATCATATAAGCAATTAAGCCGCCGATAAAAGCGAGCATGGATGGATACCAGGCCATTGTATTTGCCCATTGTAGCCAGATGGCTAAAAAGCCCCAGCCTTTGCCCATCGCTCTACGTGTCCAAATATAAATACCACTTTCATCTTTAAAAAATGCAGAAAGCTGTGCTGAAATTAAAGCAACTGGAATTAAAAATAATAACCCGGCAGCTAAAAAGAAAAAAACAAGTTCAGGGCCAAACTTGGCGCTGCTGGCAAAGTTGCGAATGCTGGTAATCGTTCCAGTAATCATTAGGGCCAGTGGCCAAAGGCCAATTAAGTTTGATTTTTTATTGGTTTTATTTGACATGTTTTATTTCTCAATGGTTTCAATGCAGGATTTTAATAAACTAGAGGCGCCAAAGCGAAACCATTCTGGTTCTATAAAGCTTGGGCTTAAAATACTTTCAACAATTTTAATATATGTTTGTGCTTGCTCAATAGTTCTTACGCCACCGGAAATTTTTAATCCACAAGGGCGATCGGCTTCATGTAAAGTATAGGCTATTGTGCGCACAGCTTCAGTAGTGGCCCCCGTAGTGGTTTTGCCAGTGGATGTTTTTACAAAATTGGCGCCGCTGTTAACTACGCATAAGGTGGCTTGTTCAATCCATTTTGCTGAAGGTGCTTCGCCAGATTCTATAATAACTTTTAAAACATGGTCGCCACAAGCTTGTTTGGCTGCTTGTAAAAATGCTAACGTTGGCGCTGTATTTTTTGGGTCAAAGGTTTCATAAGGAAAAACAATATCAATTTCATCTGCGCCCAGTTCAATAGCTTGTTTAATTTCTTTTTCTAAGGTCTTGCTATCTAAATTAGATTTGGGGAAGTTGATAACAGTTGTAATGGTTACAGGTTTGGTTTTAAAGAAATCGTTAACAGCGTGAATCCATTTGGGATAAACACAAATACTGGCTATATAAGTAGGTGCGCTTTTAACTAACTGGCATAGCTTGATCATATCTTGCTCGGTCGCTTGTTCGTCTAAGTTAGTAGCGTCTATTAAGCTTATGAGTTGTAAACAGGGTTGTATTGCTATCATGGGTTAGGCCTGTGAAATATTTTGTTGTAAAATTTCTTTTATAAAAGGTACGGTAATTTTTCTCATTGAGGAGAGCGATGCTTTTTCTAATGTTTCTAAATAATTAATTTGGGTTTGCATGTCGCGCGCATAATGGTTAATTAAGTATTCAGCAACATGATCAGGTAATTGCAGGCCTAGTTTGTGTGCTCTAAATTGTAAGATCTTAGTTTTAGTGGCATCGTCTAATGGCTTTAAAGCCCAGGTGATGCCATGTGATAAGCGTGACTGCAAATCTTTTAAAGAAAATGCAAGTTGAGCGGGTGCTTCTTTAGCGCTAACAATCCACTTGCACTGTTTGTCTTGTGAGCGGTTATAGCAATGAAACAAAGCTTCTTGCCAAGCCGGGTGATTAGCAATGGCGTCAATATCATCTATGATCATGGTGTCGAGTTGTTCCATGCCGTCTAAAATATTTGGTGTCACATCAAGCATATCTTTCATGGATAAGCTAATCACAGTTTGTCTATTCTCTTTTAAGTGCTCGTTGATAGCTTTTAATAAGTGTGTTTTACCACTCGACGCTGGGCCTGTGATAAATAATAGCGGTGGCAGGTGGGTGTCTAAGTAATGATGAATGGCTTGTATTAAATCATTGTTTGCTTCTGGCCAGTAGTTTCTAAATGTAAAGGTATCATCAAGTGATAAATCAAGCGCCAGCTGTTTAAACATGTTGGCCGCCGACATCTATAAAGCTTAAAACAGGCAGTGATGTGTTTTGCAAATTACTCGGTAAATTATTTTTAGGGTTCACGCCATTTGTATTATTTTGAAATGTTAAGTTGCATTTCTGGCTAACCGTTTGAATAAGCTCATCACTGCTGCCATTGAATTGCGCTAGAAAAGTTACCTGGTTATCGTTTAAATCAACGGGTGAAAGCGAATTCATATTTGAAAGTTTCGTTAAGCACTGGCTTAGCTGACCGTAAGATTGCAGGTTGCTTACCTGGTTTATTTCTAAATAAAGTTTTGTTTGAATGTTGGAGGTTGTTGAAATAGCTAATTGTGCCACCATGGTGCTGGCAACGGTGTTAATAGTTTGTGTGGCAATGTTTTTAGCAGAGTCTGGATCTTGGCTCCAATCAATCGGCGCGCTATCTAATAGGTAGCGCCATTGTGCTTGCCATTGGTTGCCAACTTTAGTAACGACACCGGCTAAAACAGATTGTACATGATAACGATTTGCTAAGCTTTGCATATCTGCTGTGGTTAGTGGTGATGTGCTTTTTAAATTGCTTGCGATTAAAGATTCATCCGATAAATCGAGTAAAGGGTAGAACGCATTGAGGCCGCGTTGGTTCGCATCTGCAATTAACCTCATTGCCACAGGTTGTGTGCTGGCGGCGGTGCTATCTAAAACGGTATTGCTGCCATTAGGGTTAGCTACGGCTAACCAAATCAAAGTTTTTGGTCGCGCGGCATCCCACATAGGTTGGCCGGCATTGGTTAATACGTTTTCAATGGCCTTGGGGTTAAAAGTCACTTCAAGTAATTGTTTGCCAGGGTTGGAGGGGTCAGCGATAGTGCCGTAGCTTTTTACCATATTTGCCACATTGGCAAAGCTGGCGCGCACCATAGGCAGGGTGGTAACACTAGGGTTGCCAGTAGCTTTAACTAAAACTTGAGCGAGTGCTTTTTTGAAATTGGCTTGCTGGTTGCTGGATGGGTTGGTAAGCTGGGCGCTCATGAGTGAGTCCATCGTTGCTGGTGCAGCAGCTAAGCTTGCAGATAGTAACCATATAATAAGTATGCCAAGCAAAGAGCGAGCTTTAAGTAAATGAGCAGCCATAAGGGTTCATCCGCAAAAAAAGAGTATTGCGTATCTTAGCAGGAACCGTGGCCGGTTGGAATATGTAGTCTTTAATTTTAGGCTGTAGGGCTTAATGTAGAGATTGCTTATTATAAAATTTATTTTGTCATGTTTGCTATGGCGTTAAGTATAAGGGATTTTATATAGCTCTAACTGTTTGAAAAAAGCCCAGCATCGGTTATACTGGAATAAGACTCAAGGACAGGCGCAGAGGAATCACCATGGTTAAATCTGAATTAATAGCCAAGATGGCAGAGAAACAATCTTACTTACCACCTAAAGATGTGGAGTTGGCTGTGAATTTGATTCTTGATCAAATGACACATTCACTAGCAACTAATGATCGCATTGAGATTCGTGGTTTCGGTAGTTTTTCATTACATTACCGCCCACCGCGCCAAGCGCATAATCCTAAAACCGGTGAGCGTGTCTATACGCAACCAAAATACTCACCGCATTTTAAACCAGGTAAAGCTTTAAGAGAAAAAGTCGATGCGAGCAAAACACATTGTGATATCAAGCGTGATGATGCTATTGTCGAAGATGATTAGTTATTTTTGAGTGATTACAGTTTAATTCATCATTTAAGCCAGTTTTATATCTTTTCAAATAATTTTGATTGGTGCCATCACCTAAGTGCGTGACTTCAGCCCATGTGTTGTTTAGGTTGTTGTATGAGCATCAGTTGCTCGGGCTAAGTTTTTAATGGCTGAGATGATTTGTAATACATGAATAATTGTTTTGTGCGCAAAACCAATTCCAAATAAAACCCATAAAGCTAGAATCCATTTGGATGGGTAGTAGTGATAAACAAAAATCACGCATAAAAATAAATCATGCACTAAGCAGCTGGTAAATAATACGGCTTTGTTGTTGTAATATTGCTGTAAAAATTTATTTTCAGAAGCGTCTAGATTTTTATGGTTAAGCTGGCTTTGTGGCAAGGAAGCGTATAAATGCATAAAATGACTGGCGCTATCAAGAATCAAAATAAATAACCAGAAAATCCAAAGGCGTGGTTGAATATGCAGTAATGTAACGGTCATTAATATTAAGGTGATCCGATCAATCGCAAAATCTAAGGCGCTTCCTAGTACCGATGATTGATTAAGTTTTCTAGCCAATAAGCCATCAAGTGCGTCTAATAGGCATGAGGTGATAATTAAGGCTAAGGCGGTCATTGGGTAAGGTGTGATTAAGAAAATAGCAATGACCAGTAAAAAAAAGCGCATGTAGTCTACGCGATTAGGCCAGTAATTATAAACGCTAGTTTTTTTTGACATATTTAAACCTTTCTTAAAAATACAAAGTTGTGTTCAGTGCTGGCTTCTTCTGAATATTCATAACCATCCAGATTAAAAGCTTTTAGTTTGTTTAGTGAGTTAACTTTTTTCTCAGCTAGATAGCGTACCATTAAGCCACGCGCCTTTTTGGCATAAATACCAATGGTTTTATACTGACCATTTTTAAAATCTTTAAATTGGCAGTTGATAATGGGTGTGTCTAAAGATTTAAAATCAACAGCGCTAGCATACTCAGCAGAAGCACAATTGATAATATGGGTAAAGCTTTCTTTTTTGATTAAGCTATCTATTTTTTTTGTAAGTGTCTCTTTCCAAAATTGATATAAGTTTGCACAACCAGCCACTTTTAAGGCGGTGCCCATTTCTAAGCGATAAGGTTGCATCCAATCGCTGGCACGTAAAAAGCCATATAGCCCAGAAAGGATCACTAAATGTTTTTTTAGATATTCAAAGGCGTTGTCATTTAATTCAGTAGCATTTAAAGATTCATAGACTTGACCGTTAAAGGTCAATAGCGCTTGTGTTGCATTTTTGCTGCTGAAATGAGATGGGTCAAAAGCTTGGTAGCGATCATAGTTTAATTTAGATAGCTTGGTGCTAAGCTTCATCAGTTTGCTAATATCGCCCATCGAATAACCTTTTAAGACGTCGCTTAATAGGCTGATTTCTTTTTTAAAGATCGGTTGTGTGCTGGTGCCTTTGCTGATCGGATCAGTGGTCAATTTTTTAGCGGGTGACAATAAAATAAGCAGTTTAGTAGCCATAGCATCTCTTAAGCTAATGTTTTAATCATTGTGCCAGGATATGTGGCAAGCGCAAGTGCTTTTGCGGTTTGATCGTTAATTGGTTTTGGTGGGTGTATTTCTGCAAGCAAATACGAGTAGGCAAACGCTTAATATTCAATTAATATGCGTAAAGTGTCGAGAAGGACGTAAACAACAGTGGAGGGGAAATGGACGCAGATTGGTTTTCATTAGTGAGGCGAGCTAGAAATAAACAAATGAATCAAGATTTATTAAGGTCAAAACAGCTAAATGTAGTGGCGCAGTGTCCAATACCTGAGGTAGCTGATTTTAATTCAAGCAAGAAAGGGGTGCGTCATGGTGACCGTATTGTTATGTTGGGTGAAAGCCATCCTGGTATTTATTTAACTGAGCGAGAGGCTCATGTTGGGTTGCATTTGTTGCGTGGTTGCACTTGTAATGAGGCTGCACGGCAAATGAATTTATCTCGTAGAACAGTGGAATATTATGTTGGTAATATTAAAACAAAACTGGGAACTCGAAGAAAGTCAAATATAGTGAGCGCGTTGCTAGCGAGTGATTTTATCCGCAATTTTAATTATTTAACCAGTGCAGTATCTATCGATGAGCGTGCTAAAATGGCTGAAAAGGTATAGCTCAAGATATTCTATCTGCTTAGCTGTTGCTCTCCCTTGGTGGGGTTTTTGTGTAAGCAAAAACGGGTAACTAGCTTTTTCAGGAGAAAAAGCGTAGGCGGGTCAAAACCTTTGATTTTGGAGAGAGGGGATTAGTTAAACTATTTAATCTATGCTATAAAGTACCCAAATAAAAACATGGAACAACTTTTGGATACTTTTTTTGCTGATTTGCATACAATCATAAAGCCTATAGATGCTTGCTTGGATCTTGCTATGCATGCTGGCCATTGTGAAAAGCAATGGGCTGAAAAAATTAAAGTGGATTGGCGTAAACAGCAGTTTTTAGCAGTCTGGGGTTTTGTGCGTTTAGAGCTGTCTAAGTTTTTAAATATACCTGCAGATGACATTATTTTTTTGCGAACTGATTACGGCAAACCATATATAAAAAATCCTAATATTGATTTATCTTTTAATATTTCTCACACCAAAAATCATATTGCTTTATGTTATAGGAAAAACATTAAAGCTTGTGGTATTGATATAGAAATCCCCCGGGATATGGAAGATATGCTGTCAATAGCTAAGCGTTTTTATGCACCAGAAGAGTTTGCATTTATAAATAGTTTAGACCATAAAGAAAAACAAAAATATTATTTTTTTAAATTGTGGGTCATCAAAGAAGCGCTGTTAAAAACAATTGGTAAGGGTTTATCATTTGGTTTAGATAAAGTCTGTATTGCAGATTTTGAAAACAATAACCAGGGTGTGATTGAATTAAATTATGAAAGTCAAATCAAAAAATTGGCGTGGCAGTTTTGTGATAATAATAAAAAAGATTATCTAAAAGCTATCGCGATTGAAGTTTAGTTGGTTATGTTTGACACGAGTTTCGCACTTGAGAAAAATTAGTTAGAATATACCTGTTTTTAAACAGCAGGATTTAAAAGGATGTCAAAGCACAAGTGCAGTAAGGAAATTTATAAAAGTTTCTTGCAAGCCACCAGTGT